>AR_comb_assmDRAFT_10177466_pt1 | contig 30435 bp, 33 predicted proteins | sample ArasoioldDNA_FD_10543 | JGI IMG/M metagenome (IMG submission 10543) | reverse complement strand
GTTAGCTTGTCCATAATAATTTTTGCGGAAGAAACTTCCCCGTACTCAGCAAAGAATTCCCTTAAGTCTTCGTCTTTAACCGCGAAGCTTAAGTTCGTCACATAAATGTTCATTTTTGTAGTTTAATAATTAAAAAAAATCTGAGAAAATAAGCAAGAGTAAAGAAAGTTTACTATTAGCGGAATGCGTAGCAGAAAAGACGTTCACTTACGGAATGCTGATAACTCAAATGATTGACCGCAAGGTACGTTTAATAGTTGTCTTATCGCAATTTTATTTCTGGGTAATTGCGGATCATTCACAAAGCTGTATGGCATCAAGTGTTTTTGTGCTAAACCTGATCATGTTCACCTTGGATGCCGAATTGTAGTAGAGAACCAGGCTTCCATATTGCGTTTCGAAAGCGTCCCAATTAGTATCCTTCAATCTGGGGTTGCCCAAATATTTAAATAAAGTTCCGCGCTTAGTGCCCATTACAGGAATGCTAAGTTGGCCCTTAAACGCCGGACCGATCTCCACATAATCCCTCCCAGTAAAAAATTTAAGATCCCTATCCTTGTAGTAGATCACACCGCCGCATTTGGTCGTTTCTGCATCTTCACTGGTAAAGCAAGGAAACTTGGATTTTATCTGTGCCCCTGTAAAATCTGGTCGCACGTCATTTACCTTTCCATTTAAAAGGTCCACGGAAAATGCATTACAGTTTGCTTTAACCTTGAGTTGGGCAAAGGCAGGCGATAAACAAGCAGCCATTAACGGGAGCAGGATGACGTTTTTCATATAAGGTGATTTGATAGCACCTTCAACAGCAAATTCCTTGCTAAAAATCGTTATGTGTTAATGATGAAATACGCGGCAAGCTGTGAAAAAATACCTACGGTATATCCGAGCAGGATTTGACCCATTGTGTGCGACCCAAGAAACCATCGAATAGCACCTACAACAACTGCAATTACTACGGCTAACACCAAAAGAGGTGCAGGAATCGCTATTTTCCCTATGGCCAAAACAATGCACATGCCGGCTAAAATGGCAGCCGCAGTTGTATGCACACTTACCTTGTAAAAGAAATTTACGATAAGCATAATTGCAATCGCGCCGCAGCTGCCGAGAAGTAAGCTCTGAACTAACCCTCCTACCGGGTGCCGCACGACAAGTACCTTATAGGCAAGGAAATAAAAAATCAGCGTGGCAATTAGCGGCAGAACCCGATCCCTGGGTTTGTGCATTTTTGCATTACTGATCAGTCCTGTAAATTTAAACGCGAAAATCGCAATAAACGGCAGTAGGATAGTATACAGGAAAAGTTGAGCAAGCCATGCTTTAAATTCATCGGCAGAAAGTGTTGAAAAATGCGCCCGAAGAAACGTATTTAAAAGTAAAACCATGATCGTTGTCATGAAAAGTGGGTGCAAGACAATGGATGCTACTTGGGAGAAAACAATCAATGCTGTTGATCGGGTTCGGGGAATGGGATTATCACTCGCTGTTTGATTCATGAGACAGTAACCTTAGACAATCATACCAAATAACATACCCACAGTTTGTTAACTGTTAACAAAACATAGTACGTGATTTGAATGTTTTGTTCTATAAATCCTTTACGATGAGAAATGCAATTGTCAACATCCAGAAAATGCTCTTCGTTGTTCTTCTTACAGGCTTTAGTTCGTTTAATCTTGGTGCCCAGGATAAAACAGTGCTGATAAAAACCCTTGTCGACTCCGCGCAATTTACTTTCCATGCTCAAACAGCAATGCCTTCGTCAGGGCCTGCCAAGCAATTGAATTCTGAATACGATGTTCGACTCTCGAAGAACGCTTTTGTCTCCAGTCTTCCGTATTTCGGCAGGGCGTATTCTGCCCCTTATGGCTCTGGCGACGGTGGTTTCAATTTTACTTCAAAGGACTTTGCTTATTCATCCAAGCCGCGCAAGAAAGGCGGTTGGGAGATAACAATTAAGCCAAAAGATGTGGCAGACGTGAGGGAATTCTTGCTTACGGTTTCGGAAAGTGGATATGGGACTTTACAGGTGATGAGTAACAACCGACGGCCAATTTCATTCACAGGTTATGTGACAGAGTTGAAACAGCCAGCAGATCATTAACACGGCTTCATTCTTGCGTCACAAGAGCAAATGAAGGTGTATGATGTGATAATTGTGGGAGGAGGCCCCGCAGGTTTGAATGCTGCCGTGGTTCTTGGCCGATGTCGTCGAAATGTGCTTTTGTTTGACAAGGGGACTCAAAGAAATCTCTCGTCAAATGGGCTACGGAACTACCTGACCCGTGATGATGTTCTCCCCCGGGATTTTTTGAAATTGGCATACAGGGAAATTGCAAAATATGGTGTCATTACCAGGAATGGGGAAATCTTGCATGCCGAAAAAATGCAGACTGGCCTTTTCCTTGTAAAGGATAAGAAGGGCGAAACGTACTGCTCAAGGAAATTGTTGATCGCAACCGGATTGCGGGATAATATCCCTGCGATCAAGGGCATCGGAGATTTTTTTGGCAAGTGCGTTTTTCATTGTCCTTACTGCGATGGGTGGGAAGTAAAGGATAAACTAATTGGAGTGTACGCAAGGAATAAGAATGGCTTTGAATTAGCAATTTCACTAAAAACCTGGAGCCGACATGTTGCCCTTTACACTGATGGACGAAACTATTTAACACCTGTGGAAAAAGAGATCTTGCATAAGAATGATATCCCGGTAATTTCGAAACCAATTTCAGCCCTCGACGGGAAGAACGAAAAGCTCTTGAACATTGTATTTAATGACAACAAAAAACAAAGATGTGACGCAATATTCTTCGTGAACGGATATGAGCAACAATGCAATATTGCCAAATCACTGGGGTGTAGAATGACGAAGAAAGGAGTAGTTGTTACAAATCGGTTGCAGCAAGCGAATGTGCCTGGGCTGTATGTAGCAGGTGATGTGTCGAAAGACGTGCAGTTTGTAGTAGTCGCTGCGGCTGAGGGAGCAAAGGCAGCAGTTACCATAAATAAGGAAATGCAGAAAGAAGATTTCAAAACCAGATAATATATTGCGCCATTTTGACGTTTTTTCATATGTCTTGACCCACAAAAACTATTAGTTCCTATGAACGCCTTTACCTTAAGATTCCTGTTTCCGATAGTCATACTCGTTTGCACATTACTTAGTTCGTGCTCTGAAGCCGGAAACGCTAACCCTGTCCAATCAAAAGGTACCGACCTTGCCGCCGCCAAGGTCGAGGCGGAAAAAAAGCCGATCGATACAACGCTTTATAAAGCTTTGCTTCATCATATCAGCGACAGTGATAAGTCTGGAAGATGGCCAGTTCGGGATTCTTTCGCTGCGCCTGGGGCTCTGCTGCCGTTCAATCGCATTGTGGCTTACTATGGCAACCTTTACTCAAAAAACATGGGAATATTGGGAGAGTTGCCGAAAGATAGCATGCTAAAAAAATTGATGTTTGAGGTAAACAAGTGGCAAAAGGCAGACACCATGCTTCATGTAATACCGGCCCTGCACTACATAGCGGTAACCGCGCAAGGGAGCCCGGGAGCGGGAAATACGTATCGCCTGCGGATGCCTTTCAACCAAATCGACAAAGTAATTAGCTGGGCCTCCGGAATAAACGCAATTGTCTTCCTGGATATCCAGGTGGGTCTAAGCACTATTGACAAAGAGTTGCCGCTGCTTGAAAAATATTTAAGTATGCCCAATGTCCACCTTGGAATTGATCCGGAATTTTCAATGAAGACGGGCAAGAGGCCGGGGAGCGTAATCGGCACTTATGATGCCGCGGACATTAATTATGTTGTGAAATACCTCGCCAGTATTGTTAAGAAAAATGATCTACCACCAAAGATTTTGGTTGTGCACCGGTTTACCCAAGGGATGCTCACGAACTATAAACAGATCAAGCTCGACCCTGCTGTTCAAATTGTGATAAACATGGACGGATGGGGCTACCCAGCAAAGAAAATCAGCACATACAATAGTTTTATTTATCCTCAACCCGTACAGTTTACTGGTTTTAAGATTTTCTATAAGAATGATACTAAAAAATCAGGACAGAATAAGGAGATGCAGCCTGAACAGGTGTTAAAGCTAACTCCGAAGCCGGTTTATATACAATACCAATAACGGGAAGATTATTCATACCACAGCAGCACTTCTTGTCCAATGGCATTAATCAGTTTTTGATCTTGTACCTCGTCCATTTTCCAGCCACTTTTCATGTTGTGTAAAATGCCAAGGTGCTCATCGTTTAAGGTGATATCCAATTCAGGGCAGACTCCATCATGACAAGTTTCTGGAATGGGTACGGCTTCTCCTTTGTACGTCTTGCCATCGTATTCAATTTGCAAGGGTACCGGCTCTTTTTCCAGCTGCGCGATAAATTCCTGCAAGAATTTGATAAGGTGCTTGCGCTGGGTTTTCGCCGTGGCACTCCATTTATCTTTGCCGGCGCGTTTATGAGCAAGCTTGTATTTGAGACCGGACATCGTTGTAGTATAGTCGTTGGCATTAATCTTTTTTACATTCTGATGCGAGATGATATACCAATGATATTCCGTTCCAAGTGGAACACCGGAGCCTTCGGGGGCCTTACCTGCTCTGCGCTTTGTTACTGAGTAAGAAATTTCCCACAGATCGGGAGTTATCTTTTTTTCCTTCCAAACACCCTGGTCGTAATACCACTTGTGACTTCTACCAACCGCCATTCCGGTGTACTGTTTACCTTCAAATTTTTTGAATTTATTATATGATTCAGAGATGTCGCCCTTGTCAGAAGACTTTTTCCCATTGGAAGATTTTATCGGCTTTTTTCGCGACGCCCTCCCTGTTGACATAATCATAGTTTTTATGGTGCAACTTTAAAGTACCGAATAAAAACCCTGCCACAGTAACGAAGGCACGCCCGACGGGTTGATGGAAAGAACAATTAAAATTTTGAAACAGGAAAATTTTGACGCAGAGGGTAATTATATTTGCAAAGTATGAAAAGACTACTATCCTTCACCGCCTCCCCTTTATTCAGAAAATATTTTACCGAAAAAAATGCGTTAACAGTAATGGTAAGCATATTTTGCTTTACAATGATGCTTGTTGCATTTGGTAAACAAGCGTGGTGGGAGTGCACTGCGTTTGCCCTCGCATTTAGTTTTTCCGTGGAAGTTATATGCCACCGCGCGAAAGAAAAAAATTAGTAAAAGAGGAACGAAAAAAACCGGGGGTTCATTCGTTCCTCTTTATGTGATCCTGCAATTTATTCCACAGTTCTTCCACGAATCAGTGAAATAATAAACAGTACGATAAAAATAAAGAATAACACTTTCGCTATTCCTGCAGCTCCGGCAGCAATTCCGCCAAAGCCGAATACACCAGCTATAATAGCTATAATTAAGAAAATGATCGTCCACCGTAACATATTTTATAGTTTAAGGGTGAAGAATTAATTACACTACTAGAGCCTAAAAAAATATGCCAACTCAGGGTTTATGGGCCAATAGATCTCCACTTATTAGGAAAAATTGGGCTATCCATATGTTTTAGTTACAATAAAGTCATAGGGAAAATAAAAGTTTTTCTCTTACCTGGTGGTTTTTTTCGCCATTCCCACTGTGGGAATTTTTCCGATTGGCTTAGTTATTGGAAAGGTTAAACAGTAATTGTTTAACTAAATAGGAAAATTTATGAAAAGCTTATCGATTACATGGAAATCAATTATGGCCATGTTCATGCTCTGCTTGATCCAGGTAATGAGTTGGGGACAAGATAACCCTGATAATGGATCTTCTAAGACAGTAACAACTACTACCACTGAACATACAGAATGGTATGCAGCTCCCTGGGTTTGGATAGTTGGAGGAGCAATCGTTATCTTATTGCTTGTGGCGTTATTGAGCGGAGGACGCGGTTCTTCATCACGCACAACAGTGACAGATGTAGGTGGGGGTACAAGAACAGTCACGACGGATACAGACGAAGTGTAACGAAATTCGTGAAGTGTAATCTTCATTATGAAATAGCTGCGGCCGGTTCGTGGCTATTTTTTTTTACCTGCTATCGATGCGAACGTAAATAAGACTTACAACTTGATTGAATTTTTTGTTTTTTTCTCGGCCCCGAAACCATCCCGGACGGCATGTTTCGCAGTAAGCAAAAAAATAACCACTCGAGCCGACGAACTGAAGACTTTCGCGGGCATGTATCTTGTTCCGCAAGGATCGAAACCTTCCAAATTAAAAGTCAATGAAAACAATTTTAACGGTCGCAATCGTAATTGCATTATTTAGTTGCTCGACTCCCAGGGAATTTCAGGCTGAAATGGTAAAGGCGGAACTTGTCAAGATAGACACCGTGTTTCGTTATGCAGACCCTCCGAAACAACATGGCGCGATGATAATCGTGTCGACTACGTCACTTATGCTCCATGAATAATTATTTCACAATCGGCGCAAAAATGATCGTGCTTGTAAAACGTTAACAACAAGAATTTGATTGCACGTACTCGCTACTGCACAAGCTTTTTGGCTTCGTTAAGTATACAGTTAACCAGGTCCATAAACTGTTGTTGCTGTACAGGTGTTAATGATACGCCGGTTTCTTTACCGGAATTGTCCTTAAAACGGATGGAGGTAATTTTCTTGCTTCCCAAATTTTGCAAGGCTGTAGGTGAAGGATTGGTATTTCTAAACGTGAAGTGGAAAAGCCCGTCGCAGTTCATTGTGCCGGTATTTTTAAAATTCGTCTTAAGTCGCGAGCCCTCAAAAAAAACTGCGGCGTTGGATGCATCATCAAAACATTTGTCCTCAAGCTCGAACATAAAATCAATATCGGATTTTGTGGCCTCAATAGAAGCCCGCGCCCCATTTAGTGAAAAAAAGCCCGTTGATACTTTTATTTCCTTTGTATAGGGATCCCTCGTGGTTTTCACGTTGCAATTCTGCGACCATGAGAAGACAGGCAACAACATTGCCAGAACTAAGGCATGTTTCATACACATAAAAATAGCAGTTGTTGCAAACTTTCAAAAAAACGGCGTGTTAAATCCGAAATCGAATTCATCAAGCGCAATGTAGGCTACTGACATCCCTTGCTAGCTTACTGCTTATTGCCTATTGCTTACTAGCCGGGGCGCCGCACACGACTCGGCCTACCTGCCATCCCGGTAAAACACTTTCTATAATCATTTACTACTGATCAATAAAAAAGGTTCTGCGACTGCTATTTTCTTTCATTAGCTTGGCGTGACTAAAAACTTTCTGTATGAAAAAGCTATCTGCATTTTTGATGTCAACTTTGTTTACTTGCTGTTGCTTTTCTCAAATTATTTTAACGACGCTCCCTAGCGGCGGTAATAAAAAGGCTGCAGTGACCGAGCGCATAGGCCTCACCGACGTATCAATTCACTATGATCGTCCCGGTGTCAAGGGTCGTGAAGGCAAGATTTGGGGACAATTGATCCCCGCTGGTTACACGGACCAAGGATTTGGAAGCAGCAAGGCGGCGCCCTGGCGAGCCGGGGCCAACGAAAATACAACCATCGAGTTTTCCAATGATGTGAAAATCGAAGGCCAACCTTTGGCTGCCGGCAAGTACGGTTTCTTCGTCGCTTATGACCCGAACGAGTGCACACTGATATTCTCAAAAAACTCCGCTTCGTGGGGTAGTTTTTTCTATAAGCCAGAGGAGGATGCTCTCAGGGTGAAAGTAAAACCGGTTGCACTGGATAAGAGTGTTGAATGGTTAAAGTATGAGTTTATAGATCAAACAGAAAACGCCGCAACCATTGGTCTGCAATGGGAGAAACTGATGATACCATTCAAAATTGAGACAGATTACGTGAAAGATCAACTGGCATCCTTCCGAAACGAGTTAAGAAATAGCAAAGGGTTTGAATGGCGAGCATGGAACCAGGCTGCAAGCTGGTGCCTGCAGCGAAATGTCAATCTTGACGAGGCATTACTCTGGGCCGATACAGCCGTCAGCACGAATTTCGGCGGAGACCGAAGTTTTCAGGCCTACGCCACAAAGGCGGGAATTCTCAGCAAACTTGGAAAAAGTGATGAAGCAGATGCGATAATGAAAATAGCGATGCCATTTGGGTCGATGAATGACATTCATTTCTATGCGCGGTCACTCATCGCACTAAAAAAACCTAAGGAAGCTCTCGATATTTTCAAAATGAACTTCGACAAGAATCCAAACCAGTTTACGACGCTCGTTGGGCTTGCACGTGGCTACTCTGCCAACGGCGACTTCAAGACGGCGCTAAAATATGCCGAGCAAGCCTTGCCATTGACTCCCGGCGGCCAAAAATCCAGCGTGCAAACGATGATTGACAAGTTGAAAGACAAAAAGGATATAAACTAGACAACACTGAAATCGATTATAAAAATGTCTCTGATTTTCAGAGACATTTTTTTGTTTATGTTATTACAAACGTCAACTTAGTTACATCCTCCCAAAACTTCGCAAAGCTTAGTGTGCAGTGCATCACCTCGGAGATTCCTGGCAATGATCTTTCCAGTCGGATCAATAAGCATATTGAAGGGAATACTGCTGACGCGGTATAGCTGTGCTGCCGCATTATTCCAATATTGCAGGTCGCTGACTTGGGTCCATGTGAGATTATCCTTATGAATAGCCGCTATCCAATTGTCTTTTGCTCCCGGCCTGTCGAGAGATACGCCGAGGACCGTAAAATTTTTGCTCTTAAATTTGGCGAAATTGTCAACGACATTCGGATTCTCTGCTCTGCAAGGTCCGCACCAACTCGCCCAAAAATCAACGAGCACATACTTGCCACGAAAAGACGACAACGTAACTGGCGTACCCGAGGTGTCTGGTTGAGTAAAATCCAGTGCCGGGGTTCCAATCGCGCCAACTTTATTGTATTGAATGTAAGAGTAAAGATTTTTTCCTATTGCTGAATTCTTTACAGACGCATCGAGTGTGTTGTATCTTCTTTCTAACAACATCGGATCATCGTACAGGTCAGCTGTAACAAACAGCATGAAAGGCGATATAATTGATTTTGGTTTTGTCTTAATGAATTTGTCAATCTCGCTTTGTACTGCAGCTTTCAGTGAATCGTACGTTTTCATGAGTGCGTCATAGTGCGCTTTGTCGGGTGCCTTATTCATTGACCCGACGGTTGCATTCAAGGAGCTCATCAAGGGGGTAAAAGTTTTCTGGAACGTTGTAAAATCCTGGTGAGAAGAGGATCCTGTGACTTTCAAATGTTGCAGATCAGCCTTACTGCCTGTTACGGTCATTTTCTTGTTCTCAACATAAATGTATTGAGGGTTTTCACTGCCAATGGTGAGCTTACAAAGCTGTGCTTCATCTACAGATCCCTTAATCATAAATTTCCCACTTGCCATCTTAGTCGCAGCCATATCGCTGTTATCGTTTCCGTTGATTAGTTTGACCACCGTGCCTTCCGGAAAACCGGTCACACTGCCCGTAAGCACAAAGCCACTGTTGGCCTGGGAAAAAACAAACAATGGCAGCAATAATAAACTTGTAAAAAATGTTTTCATATTATTTATTGTGTCTTTCTTTTAAAACCCGGATTACGTCGTCCATCTTATACCCTTTGGCTTGCAACAAAATTAGAAAATGAAAGAGAAGATCGGAAGCTTCATTTAAAAATAAATCATTATTAACATCTTTGGCTTCAATCACCAATTCAACCGCCTCCTCACCTACTTTTTGAGCAATTTTATTTATTCCAATTTTAAACAATTGACGTACATACGACTTTTCGTCATCGCTGTTTCGCCTAAGCTCAATGATGTGCTCCAGGTAGCTTAGAAAATCCTCGGCATGGTTCTTTTCACTCCAACATGTATCAGCCCCAGTATGACACACTGGTCCTGTCGGCTCCGCCTTGATCAACAAAGTGTCATCATCGCAATCGCTCATTACCTCTTTTAGCAGCAAAAAATTTCCACTCTCTTCGCCCTTGGTCCAAAGCCTTTTCTTACTCCGGCTATAAAAGGTCACCTTGCCCTCCCGCATTGTTTTTTGTAAAGCCTCCTCATTCATAAAGCCAAGCATGAGCACTTTCTGCGTTTTATGATCCTGGATGATCGCGGGCGCCAACCCATCCGAATATTTTTTAAAATCGATTTTCATACCGGCCCTTAAGGAAACGTATTTATAAGAGATTAGATAATTCTTTGTGGTACAAGCGTCCAGAATTCTATTCAGCTTCCGTTGTCCCTGCCCGTCCGGAGCCAGTCGCAGGCGGGTCACTCTCTTGTGCTCCTGGACCTACATCGACAGGCTTCTTATCGCTAACCAGCTTTAATAATTCTTCAAATTGTTGTCTCTTTCGCTCATGCATTTCCTCTTGTCTCATTTTTCTCTTTTGATTCATGTACTGGAATAACCACAACGCGATTGCAGACAAAACGATCACTATAAAAACGAACACATACACAGAAACAATAGAATATTCCGCAAATATCGTTTCAATTCTCTAATTACATTGAGTCACTACAACCTGACATCGACGTTTCTCTGCTTCAAAAACATTTTCAACTCGGGAATGGCCACCTCCTTATAATGAAAAATACTGGCGGCAAGGGCGGCGTCAGCCTTGGCATTTTCAAAAACATCCACAAAATGTTGCATCGAACCTCCACCGCCCGAAGCAATGACCGGCACGGGCAAATTTTCAGCTAACTGTTTTGTTATATCAATTGCAAATCCCTGTTTGGTTCCGTCGTGATTCATGGAGGTTAGTAAAATTTCGCCGGCACCCAGCATCACTCCATGTTTTGCCCAATCGAAACAAATCCTGTTGGTCTTTGTCCTTCCACCGTTTAAATACACATACCATTCTCCGTCTTCTTCCTGCCTTGCATCAACCGCCAAAACCACGCATTGACTCCCAAATTCATTCGCAAGATCATTTACCAATTGTGGGTTTTTGAACGCCGAGGTATTTACAGAAATCTTGTCAGCTCCATTTTGCAAAAGCACTCTTACATCTTCTACACTGCTAATTCCCCCACCTACTGTGAAGGGAATATTGATATGGTGCGCAATTCGATTAACCAATTTGCTTAGGGTCTTTCTTTTTTCAATTGTTGCCGTGATATCAAGAAACACTAGCTCGTCTGCACCTTGGTTGGCGTATAGCGCTCCCAACTCAATCGGATCTCCCGCATCCCGCAGGTTGACAAAATTGGTGCCCTTTACAGTGCGGCCATCTTTGATGTCGAGGCAGGGTATAATTCGCTTCGTTAGCAACTAGTACTAATTTTATTGAATATCCAATAAATGCAGATCACTCAGTGAGATCTTGTTCTCATAAATTGCCTTTCCTAAGATGGCGCCTCGGCATCCAATTTTCCTTAACTGTTCTAAGTCATTCAGAGACGTTACTCCCCCACTTGCAATAAAAAAAAGCTCCGGAAATTTCGAATTGATGTTTTTGTACAAGTCAAACGCCGGTCCTTCCATTTTTCCGTCTTTGCTTATGTCAGTGCAGAAAATCTGCTTTATCCCGTGGTCCAGGTATTTCTGAATAAAATCGTAAATCCACAAGTCCGTTGTTTCTTGCCAGCCACTCACAGCAATTTTTTCATTTCTTACATCGGCGCCTAAAAGGAATTTGTCAGCCCCGAATTTGGTCAGCCATTTCAAAAACTCTTCTTCGTTTTTTACCGCAATACTTCCGATCGTAGCTAATGCACCGCCGGAATTGAAAACGATTTCAACGTCTTTTTGATTCTTTATTCCTCCTCCAAAATCTATAATCAGCGAAGTCTTTCCGGAAATGCTTTCCAATACCTTCCAATTTTTCACCGCACCCGCCTTCGCTCCATCCAGGTCGACAAGATGCAAGCGTCTAAGCCCGGCATCCTGGAACCGTCTTGCCACCTCCAGTGGTTCCTTATGATAAAGCGTCACCTTATCGTAATTCCCTTGCTCCAGTCGTACGCAATTTCCGTCGATGATATCTATTGCAGGTATAATTTCCATATTCGTTTATCAAGCCGATCAATTCAGCACGCGGTCTTTTGATATTACCCGTGGCAGTTTCTTATAGAGCCAGGAAGTTTCTCAATATTTGTTCTCCCGCCTCAGCACTTTTCTCAGGATGAAACTGCACTCCATAGAAATTGTCCTTTCGCAGCCCTGAGCTATATGGTTGACCGTAACTTGTCTTCGCTACAGTATGTTCGCCAATGGATGCATAATAGCTATGAACGAAATAACAAAAGCTGTTATCTGGCACCCCCTTAAACAAAGACGTCTTCAAATCGTAAATGCTATTCCATCCAATTTGAGGTACTTTCAATTCCGCACCATGACCGTGGAATTTTTTTACATTTTCATCAAATATTCCCAGGCAATCGGTAGTATTTTCCTCCGAGTAGTTGCACATTAATTGCATCCCTAAACAAATTCCCAAAACGGGCTGTTTTAAATTTTTGATGACCGCATCAAGCCCTCTTTCTTTCAAATAGTGCATCGCTGTGCTGGCTTCGCCTACGCCGGGAAAAATTACTCTGCTGGCGCATTGGATTCTTTTAGCGTCATCGGTCACTTCTGCCACCACACCGATCCGCTCCATCGCAAAAAGAACAGATTGGATATTCCCGGCATTATACTTTATAATGACAATTCCGCCTTTGGAGCTGACTCCAGGAAGCGAGCTTGTTTTTTCATCCGTTGATTGCATTCAAAAAAGTTTTTGTCGTTCTACTGATGTCATCACCGTTTTCAAGCGCCTTTATAAAGGCCGTTCCGATGATGGCACCGTTTGCGTCTTCGCAAGCGGCGTCAAAAGTTTGTTTGTCTTTTATTCCGAACCCAACTAGTACGGGGTTCTTAAGCTTCAGGCGCTTCAAGTTCTGCAGATAATTTTTTACATCCCTCATATTTTTGTCTCTACCGGTCGTAGAAGAGGATGACACTGCATATAAAAATCCATCACTCAGTTGATCCAGTTTCCTTACTCTTTCTTCCGAAGTTTCCGGTGTCACCAAAAAAACGAAGTCTAATCCATACTTTTTTATAATCGATCCGTATTCGGTTTCGTATTCGTATTCCGGCAAATCGGGGAGAATCAGCCCATCGATGCCAAGAGTCGCTGCATCGGAACAAAACTTCTCAAACCCGTACTGCAAAATTGGATTCATGTATCCCATCAGCAACACCGGGATTGCAACGGCGTCGTCCCCGGATGACGACGTAGATTTTCGAAAATCTTTCAGTTGTTCAAATAGCTTCTTTATCGTCATTCCATTTTGCAAGGCCACCGTGCTGCTGTGTTGTATTACGGGTCCGTCAGCCAGTGGATCGCTGTAGGGCATTCCCAATTCTATGCTGTCCGCACCATTTTCCTGCAGCGCCTTCATCACTTCCAGGGTGTCCTGTAAATGTGGAAACCCGGCGGTACAATACACGCTCAGTATTTTGTTTTTCTTCTTCTTGAATAATTCGTCTAGTCGCTTCATATCTAATTTGAGGGAATTACCTGGAACGTTTCTCCATCTATGGTAATGAAATTATACCTGGGGTAACTATCGATATCGAGGGTAATTTTATATAAGACCTGCTGACTGCCTCCACGGTGAAATTGCACTAACACAGTATCCCCCTGCCTCGACACGTCCATCATATCCTTCGTAAAATTCGCGCCAAGGCATCTTTCAAATTCGTATCGCTCGCCAGCCAGGTTTGAAACCATTCGAAAGGATGGTTTTAGATTTTCACAATTGTCAGAGATTTTTTCAAAGTTCAACTTGTGCCTGACGAATGGTTTGCGATTGCAGCTAATTGCCGCAAAGACACTCAAGCAAATTATCAGTGTTACATTTTTCATTTTTCATTTTCCATTTTCTTCATGTAAGCAGCCATGTCCTTATCACCTCTGCCGCTCAAACAAATCACTACTATTGAATTTTTCCCGAACATAAATTCATCGTGTTCCTTTAGCTCCATCGATGCGGAGGTGATAAATGAAAGATCCTTCAGCTTCGCCAACGCATGTGCACTTTCCAACGCAGGAATAATCCCCTCCAACCTTGCCAATTCAAATGCGGCGTCAATCGCTTCCTGGTCTGTTGCGCTCAGGAATCTTGCACGGCCGCTGTCGAATAAGTAAGCGTGCAACGGACCAATGCCGGGATAATCTAAGCCGGCAGAAATACTGTGGGGCTCCGTCACCTGGCCATCTTCAGTTTGCATTACAAGACTTTTACTTCCATGCAAAATACCGGGCCGACCAAGCGCGGTCGTGGCAGCGCTATGCCCGGTATCTAATCCCAAGCCTGCGGCTTCCACGGCAATGAGTTTTACCGAAGGTTCATTTAGAAAATGATAAAATGCACCAGCGGCATTGCTGCCGCCTCCAACGCAAGCAATCACGTGCGTTGGCAAACTCGTCTGGCCGCTTAGATCGGCCTGACGATTCTCACCCCCAGCTGCATAACGCGTGTCAAGCTGCCTCCCCATCTCATCACTTATCACAGATTGAAATCTCGCCACCATATCCGGATACGGATGGGGTCCCACTACGCTGCCAATAATATAGTGCGTGTCGTTCGGGTTATTGATCCAATCGCGGATGGCTTCATTCGTAGCATCCTTAAGGGTTTTACTTCCACTTGTAGCCGGAATTACCGTAGCGCCAAGCATCTTCATTCTTGCCACATTCGGCGCCTGTCGTTCAATGTCTTTTTCACCCATGTACACAATGCACTCAATGCCTTTCAGAGCGCACACGGTTGCCGTTGCAACGCCGTGTTGTCCGGCACCGGTCTCCGCGATAATTCTTTTCTTGCCGAGTCTTTGCGCGAGCAAGATTTGCCCAATAGTATTGTTGATCTTATGCGCGCCAGTATGGCAAAGATCTTCACGCTTCAAAAAAATTTTGGCTCCATATCGCTCACTCAATCGGGCAGCAAAATATAGAGGTGTCGGCCTTCCGGCGTAATCTCGCAGCAATTCGCGAAATTCTTTTTGAAACGCTTCCTCATAAATTATGTCGAGATATCTCGACTTCAGCTCCTCCACATTACGATGAAGCATTTCAGGTATGTACGCACCGCCGAATTGTCCGTAATAGCCTTGCTCGTTTGGAGAGGCGTAGCCCCCATTCTCTGATCTTTCTATATGTTTTTCAATCCGCATTTATTACCGAATAATCTGATTATCGATCACGTTACTCCTTACTGATTACTCATTATTCATATTCACCACTCATCACCGACTGTCGACTAACGACTATCGACTTGCTTTAACCTCTCCACAAACTCCCTCACCTTTTCCAAATCCTTCACGCCGGGGCTAGTCTCAAACTTGCTATTAATGTCGACGGCAAATATTTTCTTTGCGATTTCTTCCTTTACAAATGTCTTCAGCCTCTGCTCATCGCTTGGTTCAATGCCGCCGCTCAAAAAAAACAGTTTATCAATTGTGGAGGTCTTCAACACGCTCCAATCAAACTTTTTTCCCGTACCACCATACCCGGCGCCCAAGGTATCGAACATGTACATATCGCAGGCTTCTTCATAAGGTTTCGCCATCCAGTCAATCGGGTCATTATCGGATAACCTGAACGCTTTAATAACGGTGATGTAATTCGCCACCTGCTCACAGTACCGCGGAATCTCATCGCCATGCAACTGCACCATGTCCAGCCGGTAATCCTCCACAGTCCTCATCAGTTCTTCATAAGGCATATTTACAAAAACTCCCACCTTGGCAATTTTCCCTTTAAACTTTCGGAGGTAATCGGCCGAAATTTTGTCGACCATATACCTCGGGGATTTCGGGTAGAAAATAAAGCCGGCGAGATCAACACCCATTTCATCCAGGGCCTCCAGTTGGGACGGCATCGTGACGCCACATACCTTTACGCGCATTTTGGTTGACTTGTTGCCTGCTTTGTGCTCCATTGTGTAATTATTGTCCCTCAAAATCCCTCCGCCTTTGGAGGCATAATTCGAAGGGCATTTACAAATTCAGCAAAAGCAATCGCTGGATCGGGCTCCCTCATAAACAATTCGCCGATTAGAAATCCTTTGAACCCATTTTCCCTGAACAACGTAATATCATCCACCGAATGAATTCCGCTCTCTGCTATCTTTATTTTATCCCCAGGAATCTTCCGCGCCATGTTTACGCTGTGTTCAATATTTACCTCAAACGTTTTTAGATTGCGGTTGTTGACGCCAACCAGTTCCGTCTCATCACAAATGTGTCCTAGTTCTTTTTCGTCATATAATTCAAGCAGTACCTCCAAGCCGAGTGTCCTGGCAAACCTGCTCAAACGCATTACTTCTGCCGGTTCCAGGCAGGCGGCGATAAGTAAAATCAAGTCAGCGCCCATACTCTTTGCCTCGATAATTTGGTACTCATCAATCACAAAGTCTTTTCTCAGCATAGGCACGTCATTTATTCTCGCCTGGATTAGATCTTCGCTACTACCTCCAAAGTACTTTTCATCCGTTAAGATTGAAACGGCTGATGCGCCGTGTTCTGTGTATGCCGTTGATACGTCAACAACATTTGCCTTGTCATTGATAATTCCTTTTGAAGGTGATCTCCTTTTAAATTCCGCGATGATACCGGTTCTCTTTGCCTGGTGAAATGATTCGATCAAAGACAATGGCTTTCTGTTGAAATAAGGACTGCTCTCCAATTTGGAAATACTTATCGCCGACTTCCGTCTTCCGACTTCAGACTTCTTGTATTGAACTATTTCTTCCAAGATGCTCATTGTAAGGAAATCAATTTCGTTAACGCTTCATTCGCCTTACCACTTTCCAGGCTATCCACCCCGGCCCGATATGCGTCCTCGTAATTTTTATAATGACCTGTGCAGTACAAAGCCATTGCCGCATTGGCGAGCACGACAGCATTCTGTGCCCAGCTTCCTTCTCCCTTCAATATCCTGACAAATATTTTTGCCGCGTCTTCCACGCTGTTGCCGCCATGAATATCCGACGGCTCAACCATTCTTTTGCCGAGTTCTTCGGGTGTCATGATTTTTTCTCCATCGTTCGTGATCACTTTTGTGTCATTTGTCAACGAAATTTCATCATACCCATCCAAACTGTGAATGATGGTAAATGAGCTCTGTGTTTGCTGCAAGAGATAGTTGTAGATCCTTGCCATCTCCAGGCTAAACACCCCTACTAGTTGAAACCGCGGACTGGCGGGGTTAACCATCGGTCCCAACATGTTGAAAAAGGTCCTCATCCCTAAGTTCTTCCTAATCGGCCCGACGGTCTTCAACGCCGGATGAAACAAAGGCGCATGCATAAAGCAAATATTAGCGTCCTCGACTTCCTTTTTCAACTTGTCTTTATCATTTTTAAATTTGTAACCAACTTGCTCCATTACATTCGATGCGCCGCTGATAGATGATGCCCCATAGTTGCCATGCTTCGCCACCTTCTGGCCGGCGCCGGCAACAATAAAACAACTAAGCGTTGAAATATTAAACGTGTTTTTGCCGTCCCCCCCGGTGCCCACAATGTCAATCACTTCATGGCCATTCAAATCAACAGCGACACAAAGTTCAAGCAAAGCCTCACGAAAGCCTTGCAATTCTTCAATTGTAATGCTTCGCATAAGATAAACAGTCATAAATGCAGTTACCTCGTGCTCATTATAGACACCCTTACCAATGTTCACCAAAACTTCTTTGGCCATCTCCCGGTTAAGGGTTTTGTGCTCGAATAAATATTGTAGAATCTTTTTCATGTTCTGTGTTATTTGCTATGAAGGCGCTAATATCTTCTTCGCGAATTATCGTCTTTGTGGCTATCTCCTTAGCCAATTCCGAAGAATCGTCTCCCCCACTGGCGTCAGCACACTCTCAGGATGAAATTGCACCCCTCGCACATCAAAACTTTTGTGTTGCAATGCCATGATGTAATTATTATCATCTCTTGCGGTCACTTCCAATTCCTTTGGAAAATCTTCATCTGAAACTATCCACGAATGATAACGGCCGGCTTCGAACTCGTTGGGCAAACCTTCGAATAATGAGTGATGAGTAATCAGTAATGAGTGGCCCACTGCCGGCTGCGTACTGCCTACTGCCGGCTGCTTACTGCCTACTGCTGGTTGCTTACTGCGTATTGTCGACTCGCGGTCGACTATTGACTCTGGACTAACAACTCTCACTCGCGTTGCCACCCCATGGTAAACAGTGCTCAGATTTACCAACTTTCCTCCAAACGCTTCTCCGATTGCTTGGTGACCTAAGCACACACCAAGGATCGATTTTGACGACGCATATTCTTTTATCAAGGGCAACAATAATCCAGCTTCTTCCGGAATCCCGGGGCCGGGTGATAAAATGATCTTGTCATAGTCTTTCACTTTCTCCAAAGGGATCTTATCGTTGCGATACACATCTACCCGCTCGTGCTCTATGTGCTCAACAAGGTGTACCAGGTTGTACGTAAAAGAATCATAGTTATCAAACACTAAGATTTTCAAAACTCTTGATTTAAATGTTCAATGTTCAACTCAATTTTCATTTGCTCTTAATTATGAACTGCATTGACTACTCTAAATTTTCTCAGCCAGGGCAATTGAACTTTTAAGAGCTCCCAACTTATTGTTTACCTCCTGCAATTCACTCTCAGGGTTACTCGCTGCAACGATTCCAGCTCCGGCCTGGTAGATTAACGTGTTGTTCTTGCTCAAGAACGTCCTGATCATGATCGCGTGATTGCAGCTTCCGTCAAAACCCATGAAACCAATCCCCCCACCATAGTAACTTCTTGCCGTTGGTTCATAGCAATCGATCAATTCGATGGCCTTAAATTTTGGCGCACCACTCAATGTACCGGCGGGAAAGGTTTTGGCTAGCAATTCAAATGGATTACTTCCCGGCCTCACTTTGCCCGTCACTTCACTCACTAAATGGATAACGTGAGAATAATATTGAACCTCCCTATAATGCGCTACCTGCACATCATCGCACAAGCGACTTAGATCATTCCTGGCGAGGTCTACCAGCATGACATGTTCAGCATTCTCCTTTGCATCTTTCAATAATCGCTCAGTCTCCCTTTCATCCACTTCATCATCTCCTGTTCTCCTGTACGTGCCTGCAATGGGATGTAAAACCGCTTTTCCATTTTGAATGATTAGCTGTGCTTCCGGAGAAGAGCCCATCAGTTTGTAGTCCCCATAATCAAAAAAGAACAAGTAAGGCGAAGGATTGATGTTGCGTAAAGCACGGTACACATTAAACTCATCGCCGGTAAAGCATTGGTCATACCTGCGACTTAAAACGATTTGGAAGACGTCGCCGCGATGACAACTCTGAATTCCTTTTCTCACCATTTGCATGTAATCCTCATCGCTCATATTTTCCCCTTCCTTGCCCTTTGACTTGAATGGATACGTGGGAACGTCTTTGCTTCTTATCAGTGATTCCACCACGGTAAGTTCGCTTTCTAAGCCAGAAATTAAATTCTCGCAGATAAATAATTCATCCTTGAAATGGTTCACGGCAATGACGTATTGATAGAGCCGATACCGCATGAGAGGAATGGTGACTCGTGTCCGAGACGATTCGTTCGGGGAGTCGTCGGACGTGAGTCGTGAGTGGGTGAGGTGTACTGTATCAAAGAATTGAACCGCATCGTACGTTGTGTAGCCAAACAAGCCTTGCGCATATTTGGCCTCTTTTGAGTCGGCTCTCTTCACGTCAAATTTTTGCATGAAATCCCAGATGAGCTCGGGCACTTCTGTCACATTCTTTACAACGACTCCTTCGGGTTTTTGCCTGGGCAGTTTAAATTCTATGCGTTCCGTCGAGGTGATCTCGATGCCACCCACTGCGTTGATACAAATAAACGACCAGCTATTCTCTGCAGCATGGTGGTCTGTACTTTCCAGCAAAACAGTGTCGCGGAAGCGATCCCTGACCCGCAAGTAAATTCCCACTGGCGTGTATACATCTGCCAGCAGTTTTTTACAAGTCGTATTAATTTCTACTTTCTTCATCTTTCTTAATTTCTCCCTCCCCAAAAAAGGGAATTTTGGTGAACGCTATCGTGCTTTTCTGCCTTGTTCCGCTTTCTCACTGGTTATCCGCCGAAAACAAAAAGCCCCGAAACAATTCGGGGCTGGTATATTATTACAAATACAGTAATGACATTACAAACCCCGTAAAGCGTTTGTATGCCACCACCACTGAATATTTATTTGCTGTTTCATTCTAATGCAAATATGGAAATGAAATTTCAATTCAGCAAAAAAATTTTATGACTGTCTCAATAAAAACATACTTTGTAGCAGCAAACCTCGTGCTTATGGAATCCATCGCGGTCAGCCCCCGGATGCCACAAGATTCCCTCCTAAGTGGGAAAATATCCCAGCGCCTCTTGTCCCTCGATTTTATGCGTGGTTTCATCATGGTATTGCTTGCTCTGGAAAGCACAGGTCTTTACGAACATCTTTTTGAAGCAACGAAGGGAACGGCAATGAACAATTTTTTCCTTCAGTTTTTTCATCATCCCTGGAACGGCTTGCGCTTTTGGGATCTCATTCAGCCTGGTTTTATGTACATGGCCGGCGTTGCGATGGCGTATTCTTTAAACAAGCAGTGGCAGAATGGTGTTTCCTGGGGCCAATCGTTCAGAAAGATTCTGAAAAGGTGCTTCTGGTTATTTTTTTGGGGAGTACTGGATTACGCCGTACGAAGAGATCATTTATCATTTGAGCTTTGGGACGTGCTTACACAATTATCATTTACAACTCTTGTAGCCTTTTTGATCTTTCGATGGAGCAACGCAGCACAGATAGCAGTCTGTGTCGCGTTGTTACTTTTGACCGAGGTCTTGTACCGCTTTACAAATGTTCCCGGATTTGATCAGCCATTCACCGATCAGCACAACTTTGGAAATTATGTGGACAGTATTTTAATGAACAAGATTAATGAAGGCGGCTGGGTAGCGATCAATTGTATTCCAACGGCCGTGCATACCATCGCGGGGGCATTAACAGGAAAGCTATTGTTTAGCAACCAAAAAAATAAGATTCGCCCTATGTTAATTTGGGCGGTCATTTGTTTAGTTGTTGGCTTCGCATTAGACATGGCACACATCACTCCCATTATTAAGCGTATTGCCACGTCATCGTTCACGCTTGCATCGCTGGGGTGGTGTCTGCTCGGACTTTCATTTTGCTACTGGTGGATCGATATCTTAAACCATAGGAAATATTTGAAATTCTGGACCATCGTAGGTATGAACTCGTTGTTTATTTATTTGTTTTTTGAAATTGTGGGCTCGCGATGGTTCAATGGTTACATCGCCACTATCGCAAAAGGTTTGATGGGATTTATAAGTACACCTGAAATGGTGAGCAACATCATCGCCTCATTGTGCATCTTTGCATTAGAATGGGGACTGTGCTATTTTCTTTACCGAAGAAAAATCTTCTTTAAACTGTAGTCAATGCTTATACAGCGAAAGCAAACCGATAATAAAGGAATGTTTTACGTGGAAAATGAGGGCGAGATCCAGGCTGAAATGATTTATCACATGACCACCCCGGAAAAAATGGTAATTGAGCATACCGAGGTTGGTGAGGAACTGCGTGGACAGAACGTAGGATTTCAACTAGTGCAAGCAGCTGTTGAATATGCCAGGCAGCATCACATCAAAATCACCGTTTGGTGCCCATTCGCAAAAAAGGTATTTGACAAAAAACCCGACTGGCACGATGTGTTAGATAAATAGTTTTATTTACCCGGCGTCGTTACTACTATGACACTTCCGTTGTGTCACTCACTTGTACATCCAGTTCTTTATTCGACAAAGCTTCACGACATAGGCACATAGGGGCGCTCGCAAACTTGCCAATTCCCTCAGCCCATTTTTCTTCAAAATCTTTCACCTCGTCGACGAAATTTTTTATCGTCAAAAGACTTATTATTTTGAACCGCGTCGATCACTTCGACTCCAGATTTACTCATCTAAAATGCAATTTTTACAAAACAATCTATCTTTAAATTAGAATCGTCTTGACCTTCAATTCACATCATGAAAAATTGTTTTCTCCTTTGGACAGTACTGTTGGTTTGGTCTTTTGTTTTTGCCCAGCAGCCGGACAAATACGTTTTATTGAAACCCGCAAGAGTTTTCGATGGTGAAACGATGCATGAGAGTTGGGTTGTTCTTGTCCGGAATAATAAAATAGAGGAGGCGGGTTCGATGACCTTTAAATTGCCTGCAAGCACACAAATCATCGAGTTGCCCGGCGCGACGTTACTTCCAGGTTTAATCGAAGGTCACTCACATCTCTTCCTTCATCCTTACAACGAAACAAGCTGGGATGACCAGGTGCTGAAAGAATCGAGGGCTGAAAGGACTGCAAGGGCCGTAGAACACGCTAAGGCTACGTTGATGGCCGGCTTCACGACGGTTCGGGATCTCGGGACTGAAGGATCCATGTACGACGACGTTGGACTGAAGATTGCAATTCAAAAAGGTGTCATTCCGGGTCCAAGAATGATTTGTGCAACACGTGCGATCGTTGCAAGAGGTTCTTACGGTCCACGATCATCCTCGGCGGATGTTGCCCTACCCCAAGGCGCAGCCGAAGTTGGAAATGTGGACGAGATGATGGATGAAGTAAGACTGCAAATCTCAAAAGGTGCGGACGTGGTAAAGATTTACGCTGATTATCGGAATGCACCCGATGGAGAAGCAAAAGCAACATTCACGGTCGACGAAATTGCAGCAGCAGTCGCTATTGCGAAAAGTAGTGGCCGCAAAGTGGCAACGCATGCAACAACAGCGGAGGGAATGATGAGAGCGATCAATGCGGGAGTATCAACCATCGAGCATGGCGACAACGGAACAATAGAAGTGTTCAAGTTGATGAAGCAAAAAGGGGTAGCGCTCTGCCCCACCCTTGCAGCAGGAGACGCAATTCAACAATACCGTGGTTGGAAAAAGGGCGTTGACGCCGATCCTGTGAGTGTAGCAAACAAGAAAAAAAGTTTTCAGTTAGCCTTATTGGCAGGCGTTACTATTTGCATGGGCGGCGATGTTGGTGTGTTTGCTCACGGAGACAATGCGCGGGAAATGGAAATGATGGTTGATTATGGAATGAAAGCAATTGATGTCATAAGATCAGCCACTTCAGTAAATGCGGACGTTTTTGGTTATGCAGACAAAATTGGCCGAATAAAAAAAGATCTGTTTGCTGATATCGTAGCCGTCGATGGAGACCCATCTGTTGACATAAAAAATATCCGGCAAGTAAAATTTGTGATGAAGGATGGCGTCATTTACAAACAGTGATCCTTGTTGAGCCGCCTTGCTGCAAGCCGGGACAGGCGTAAAAGGGTGCGACGCCCGCCTGACCGGACGGGTAGGCAACGAAAGCAGGCAAAGAAATAATGAATCCTGACCTTGCTACTTCACTGCCGAAACAAAATGATATTTTCCTGAGCCAATTTCTACGACGACATAGTCGCCCTTTTTGCCGATAACCTTTGCATCCTTTAGAGAACTTAGCGCCACATCACTTTCTTCAATCGAATCGATGGAACTGGCAGGAATGTATACCGTTGCGAATGTGTTTGCCGGAACTTCCACATTCATGTCAACTTTACCGTTGTCCGTTTTCCAATGAGAGCTAACAGTACCGTAGTAAGTTATTAGATCCGCATTTGCATACGCCAACCCTTCGCCGAGGCGGGGGTGAATTTCTATATGCTTATATCCCGGTGCATCTTCATAAGTGTCGATACCGGCAACCACCCGATACATCCAATCGCCAATGGCCCCGTAGGAATAGTGATTAAACGAATTCATCGATGGTGTTTCAAATGTGCTGTCTGGTTTTATTCCATCCCACCTCTCCCAAATTGTCGTCGCACCCATTGTTACAGGATACAACCATGAAGGGTACGTTTTCTGAAATAATAGTCTGTATGCAACATCGGTATATCCAAAGCGTGTGAGAACATGGCACAGATAAGGCGTTCCCAGGAAACCAGTGGTAAGATGATTTCCATAAGTCTTCACATTATCAGCTAGTCGCTGTGCGGCCTCGGCACGCTGTGACTCCGGAAGCATATCAAAATTCAGTGCGAGTACATACGCTGTCTGTGTATTCGAAACCAATCTTCCATTCGGTGTAAGATATTCCCTGAGAAATGCGTCTTTGATGTCTGCGAGCAAGGCACGGTAGGTTGTAACATCGCCACTCTTTCCCAGCACTGTGGCTGCCTTCACAAGCAGCTGAGTCGAGTAAGCATAGAAGCACTGTGCGATGAGATATTTGTCTGTAACCGCTGAACGACCATCATTATCATCAAACGGACGATAAAATAACCAGTCGCCAAAATGAAACCCGGTGTTCCACAAATTGTTTTTACTCTTGCTTTTCATGTAGTCAACCCACGCTTTCATACTGTTATATTGCTGCTCGAGTATTCTTTTATCCCCGTAGGCGAGATACATGTTCCATGGAATGATGGTGCACACATCGGCCCAACCTGTAGAGCCGCCAGCATTAGGGCCAAGCACATTTGGTATCACAAAAGGCACCATGCCATGGGCATCCTGGTCGGCGGCAACATCCTTTAACCACTTCGCGAAAAAATTATTTACGTTCATGTTAAATGATGCGGTTCTTGAAAAAACCTGTGCGTCACCTGTCCATCCCAGGCGCTCATCTCTTTGCGGGCAATCAGTTGGCACATCGAGAAAGTTCCCTTTTTGTCCCCATTGAATATTATGCTGCAGTCGATTGATGAGTGAATCAGAGCAAGTGAAAGAACCTGTGGGCTGCATGTCAGAGTACAAAGCCACTGCTGTGAAATTCTCAGGTTTTATTTCCCCTGGATATCCCTCGATCTTGATATATCGAAATCCAAAGAATGTAAAATGAGGTTCAAAAAATTCTTCCCCTTCACCCCTCAAAACGTAAACGGTCTGGGCTCTTGCCGCTCTCAAATTTTCCGTGTAAAAATTTCCGTACTTATCCAACACTTCTGCATGCGAAATCTTAATTGAATCGCCGGCGTTTCCTTTCGCCTTCATCATCACCCAGCCGACAAGATTCTGCCCAAAATCAATTACTTTCTCTCCGCGAGGTGTTGTGATGATTTCTATAGGAGCAAACGCTTCATGTTTTTTTACGGGCTCGTTTTGCGTCGCAATAAGATTCGCTTTGCCATAATCTTTGACGACAACGTTGCTCCAGTTTTTATCGTCGAATCCTGAATTGCGCCAACCCGTTCGTTGCTTGCGTGCATCAATGACCTCGCCATTATAAATTTCCGAATAAGTGATACTTCCCGTTGTTGTTTTCCATGACGCGTCTGATACAACTAACTCCGTGCTTCCATCTGCATAAACAATTTCAAGCTGGAATAGCAACGCAATGTCCTTTCCCCAGACATTTTTGTTCCCGTTCCATGCAAGGTGTCCCCTATACCAGCCGCTGCCCAGGCCCATCGCAATCGTGTTGCTGCCCGTGTTTAAAAGATCACTCACATTATATGCCTGATACTGTAATCGCTTGTTGTAACTTGTCCATCCCGGTGTCAAATAATAATCGCCGATACGTTTCCCGTTTATATATCCTTCGTACATTCCATGTGCAGTAATATAAGCCGTGGCTCTTTGTATTTTTTTGCCACTCTTAAACTCCTTTCGGAACAAAGGGGTGGGCCTGTTAATGGTGTCTTCAACAAATCCTGGTTCAATCCAGCTGGCCTTCCAATCATCAACATGCAACAATGCCATTTGAAATGTAGCTGGCTCACTCCACTTAGAACTTTCTCCTGCATTGCTCCATACCCTCACTTGCCAGAAATACTTGGTTCCTGATTGAAGCGGCGACCCTTTGTAAGCAACATGCACCGACGAGTCAGAATCGATCTTGCCCGAACTCCACACAGGGGAACTACCTTTTGTCAATGATGATTCATCCCGAGCGACGCGAACTTCATAAGCCGTCTGCAATACATTTCTTTTGCTGCTTCTGAGTTGCCAGCTGAACCGCGGTTGAACAGTACCAACTCCCAACGGGTTTACAATATTTTCGCAAAGAAGATTGCTTACTTCCAATTGCGCCATGGTAGTGTGCCCCAGCAGGGTCATCACTAACGGCAAAATAATTTTTCTCATGACAATAGGGAGTTTCAGCATTCAGTTTGTAAAAAACTTTTTCACGGTAAACGATACAGCTTAGTGGATAGGGCCGTCCCGACGGAAATGAGCTAACCTATCATTAGTATTCTCCGCATACTCGATGAGGCACAGGCAACAAATGGAAATGACTTCGCGGTTCGCTGTTGACCAGCTTACCCCGGAAAACTATAACACACCTTTGGTGGATGGCAGATAATTACTCATCGGATCTCTCTTCACTGCCATGCGAATAGCCTTTGCAAACGCTTTAAAGATCGCCTCAATCTTGTGGTGTTCATTTTCTCCGTGGCATTCAATGTTCAAATTGCATTTCGCCGCATCCGAAAAAGATTTGAAGAAATGAAAAAACATTTCGGTCGGCATGTCACCAATCTTCTCCCTTGCAAACTCTGCATTCCAGACTATCCAATTACGACCGCCGAAATCGATCAGCACTTTAGCGTCGGCCTCATCCATGGGTAAGGTAAACCCATAGCGTTCGATCCCCTTTTTATCACCGAGCGCTTTTGCAAACGCTTCCCCCAATGCAATGCCAGTGTCTTCAATGGTATGATGTTCGTCAATTTGAAGATCACCGTTCGCCTTAACGGTGAGATCAACCTTGCCGTGCCTGGCAATCTGCTCGAGCATATGATCAAAAAAGCCAAGCCCAGTAGAAATGTTAGCACTGCAACTTCCATCGACATTTAATTCAACATGGATTTTTGTCTCATTGGTATTCCGATCATGCGTAACTTTTCGTAATCCCAACTTTAGAAAATCATAGATGTCTTCCCAGTGGTGTGTTTCAATGGCAACCACTTTTTTCAACTGCGCGACGGAATCTTCTACTTCCCCGGCGCCCAACCCCGGGTGGTTGTTCAACCAAACCGCCTGACACCCAAGATTTTTTGCAAGCTGCACGTCTGTTATTCGATCACCGATCACAAAAGAATTACCTATGTCATAAGCGGGCGTGTTAAGATAGTCCGTAAACATGCCAATTCCAGGCTTGCGATTAGGCGAATGATCAGCCGGAAAGCTTGTGTCGATATGTGTCGCGTGAAAAACGATTCCTTCATTCTCCAGGCTTTTAATGATGTGTTGCTGAATAGGCCAAAAATGCTCCGCAGGGAAAGAAGGCGTTCCCATTCCATCCTGGTTACTTACCATGATCAACAGGTAATCGAACTCTTCCGCAATCTTTCCTAACCATTTGAACACTCCGGGGTAAAATTCCAACTTTTCCCAGGCATCGACCTGGTAAGACGGTGGGACTTCTTTTACGATAACACCATCGCGATCTATAAACAAAATCCTTTTACCCATATTTATTCAAGTGCGGACAATATTATAACAAAATTCATTCATTTAGCTTTTCGCCACCATCCAATAATGGCATACTTTTGCGCTCCGTTCCAAAAGCGACAAGTGTTTGGGCGTAGTTTTAAAAAATTTTCATAGATGATTAGTGTAAAAAATGTGACCTTATCTTTTGGCAAGAGAGTCTTGTTTGATGAAGTAAACTTGAATTTCACCAAAGGAAATTGCTACGGTGTTATCGGCGCAAATGGAGCAGGTAAATCGACATTCCTTAAAATATTGAGCGGGGAAATTGAGCCAAACAAAGGATCAATTGAAATCACTCCGGGCGAACGAATGGCGGTCCTCAAACAAAATCAGTTCGAGTTTGACGAGTTCACTGTCCTGAATACTGTATTGAAAGGACACGATAAACTATGGGACGTAATGCAGGAACGCGAAAAAATTTATCTGAAAGAAGATTTCACCGAAGAGGATGGAATGAAAGCGGCTCATCTCGAAGCGGAGTTTGGGGAAATGGGTGGCTACGAGTCTGAAAGCAACGCGGGCAGCCTGCTGAACAATCTCGGCGTGCACGATTCTTTTCATCAAAGCCTGATGAAGGATATTCCCTCAAATCTGAAAGTAAGAGTACTGCTTGCCCAAGCTCTTTTTGGCAGTCCCGACATATTACTGCTTGACGAGCCCACAAATGGCTTAGACATCGAAACCATCAATTGGCTGGAAAATTTCCTTGCTGATTACGAAAACATCGTGCTTGTAGTGAGCCACGACCGTCACTTTCTTGACGGAGTATGTACGAATGTTGCCGATGTTGACCGTCAAAAAATAAAAATATTTACCGGTAACTACACCTTTTGGTACGAATCCTCGCAATTGATGGCAAGGCAGCTGAGTGATAAGAATAAAAAGACTGAAGACAAAAGACAAGCCCTCCTTGATTTTATTGCGCGGTTCAGTGCAAATGCATCAAAATCCCGGCAAGCTACAGCAAGGAAAAAGGCACTGGAAAAATTAACCATTGAAGAAATTGAACCAAGCAACCGAAAATATCCGGGAATTCTTTTTACCCCTCAGCGCGAAGTTGGAAACCAGATATTGAACGTGGATAAGCTCAGCAAATCAGTCGATAATCGCGTTTTGTTTGACAACGTCTCTTTCACTGTGAATAAAGGTGATAAGATTGCATTCTACAGCAGAGATCCACTCGCGATCACTAACTTTTTCGAAATCATTAATGGCGAAATGAAGCCTGATAGCGGCAGCTTTGAATGGGGAACTACTATCACGACTGCGTACTTGCCACTAGAGAATACAAAATTCTTCGAACAAAATCTCACACTGATGGATTGGCTTCGCCAGTGGGTACCATCTTATATTACTGATGTTGACGAACCTTTTCTCAGGGGGTTCCTGGGCAGAATGTTGTTCAGCGGCGATGACGTGATGAAAAAAACAAAAGTGTTGAGCGGTGGTGAAAAAGTGCGATGCATGATCAGCCGCATGATGCTGCAAAACCCCAACTGCATTATTCTTGATCAGCCAACCAACCACCTCGACCTGGAAAGCATTCAGACTTTTAATGAAGGCGCTGTAAATTTCAGGGGTGTTGTACTTCTCTCCTCTCATGACCATACATTTATGGAAACCGTTGCCAATCGTGTGATTGAAATAACCCCTAATGGAATTATTGACCGCTTGATGGACTTTGATGACTACCTTCAGGATGCGCGCGTGCATCAATTGAGAGAGGAAATGTATGCCCAAGTGGCTGAGAACTATGATTGATCGAGTTTAAAGGTTAATGGGAAATATGAAACAATCATTTATGCAATCAAGTTCTGTTCTTCCATCTAGGACTGTCATTGGCAACGTCCACGTGCGGGCAAATTCATCAGCATGAAAATGGGTCTAAACAGCAAATCCTAGTTCATTATATGATCGAGCAAACTCCCTGGTTCGAAAGGAAATTTGATTTCAATTTTCCGGTTGGCCTGTTTCCTGTAATTGTGGAAAGATTGCGGGGAACCGCGCCACATATCGAACAGATTGTCAACAGAACAACTGACGGACAATTGAGCCGGAACATGAATGGTGCTTGGTCCATAAAAGAACAGGTTGGCCACTTGTATGATCTGGAAGAACTGTGGCGTGGCCGCATTGAAGATTTCTTAGCGGGAGAAAAAACCTTGCGAGCGGCCGATCTGGGCAATGCAAAAACACGTGAAGCCAATCACAACCAAAAAACCGTGAGACAATTGCTCATTATGTTTTCCGATGCAAGAAGCGCTTTGATACAAAAAGTAGAAGACGTCGATGAGGCAACTGCAAGTCTAACATCAATACACCCCCGGTTGCAAACACCCATGAGATTGATCGATTCATTGTTCTTTGTGGCTGAACATGACGACCATCATGTGACGAAGATTAGAGCGCTTTTAGCAAACCCCTGACATGGCATATGATTCCCCAAACTGCATGGACAGAACGGAAATTTGAATTTAATCAGCCCATTGGCGTTTTTCCTATTACCGTCGAAAGACTTAGAGGCACTCCAATTCGGTTACAAGCCATGCTCACAAATGCAACGGACGAAAATTTGACGCAAAAAGTTGGCGATAAGTGGTCGCTAATTGAGCAGGTAAATCATTTATGTAATTGTGAAGAAATATGGCTTGGGCGCGTCCGGGACATTCTGGACCACAAAGAAATTTTTGAGCGGCGAACACTTAAGACGGATCTGCAAAGCGAACAGATTGAAACGTTGCTCAAGAATTTTTCTGCAGCGAGACATAAGTTAATCAGCTTGGTGGAAAATATGGACGAACAAACCGCATCACTCACGATCAACCATCCGCGACTTCAGCGACCAATACGTCTTATGGATACATTGTTTAGTACAGCGGAGCATGATGATCATCATTTAGCTAAGATCCGGGAGTTGGTATGGTGAAT
>AR_comb_assmDRAFT_10430117_pt1 | contig 30604 bp, 27 predicted proteins | sample ArasoioldDNA_FD_10543 | JGI IMG/M metagenome (IMG submission 10543) | reverse complement strand
GTTGCCAGCAATGGTAGAGACATGGCCGGTAGCGCTGATCTTTCGAATTCTCCTGTTCTTCCAGTCGGACAGGTAAAGATTTCCTTGCGCATCAATAGCAATGCCGCCGCATTCTTTACCAAACTGCGATATATCTGCTCTTCCATCAGCAAAACCATTAATACCACTTCCAGCCACAACTGACACAAAAGCGTTTGGAGTGATTTTTCGCACACGCGGATCCTCTACGTCTAATGTGTAAAGGTTCCCTGTTGCATCGAGAGTGAGATAGCTCGGAAAGGCAAAGCCAGCGTTTGGCCCTACACCACTCGTGGTATCCTGGATACCGATTCCAGCGAAGGTGAACACCTGGCCGCCCGCTATTTTTCTGATGCGATGGTTTATAGCATCCGCCACATAAATGGTTCCATTTGCAGTAACAGCTACATCAAGAGGAGCCCTGAACTCCGCCATCAAAGCCGGCCCGTTTGCAAAGAGAGCCAGGCCATTACCGGCCACTGTACTCACAACCCATTTTTTTTCTGTCGAAGAAATCACTTGTGGAGGAGAGGGTTCATTATATTTTCTACAGGCAGTGTTGCTGATTGTAATCAATAACAGCAAAAAAAAACTATTTTGTTTCATCAGGTTCAGGTTTTAACGATTCAATCGTCGGAGTGCAAGGAGGAGAGTACGGAGCCAACTTAAGACTATTGTTGAAGGGCCGAATGCCTCGCCTTCACTTCTTTATCGTTTGAAGCCTTTTCATCAAATCTGTTTCCCATTTCTTTATAAACATCTCTTATCCCTTCGTTTAGTGCCGACGAGAAAAGAGACTCATATGAATCCTGCGTCTTTAATAAGGAGCTTATGAACAATACTATTTTCACTGGTTCAATTTTTGGCATCGTATGGTCAAGGGTACTTGATTTGGAACCGGGCTTTCAACAAGGAGGTCAAAAAGCCATCCGCCTCAGGCGGATGGCTGACACCCTGAACAATCACTGCGCGTTAGCATTAAGTGATTTCAACCTTTCTTTCGAATACACCTGCACATAGCCGAAGTCGTTTACAGACACAATCCTGAAATAGTCTTTAGTGTACAGATAAACGATATAGCGTGTTGGAGAATCGCTGGATTTAAATTCATAAACAGATTGGATAATCCCTGAATCAAATCTTGCATTGATTGCTTTGCGAGCTGCTTCAGGCAAAGAAGCCCTGTCCACGATATTTCCATACCCGAACATTTGTCCGTCTTCGTAGTAGTAGACCTGCTTTTCCTTTCCCTGCTCAACAAACGTGGCTACACTTATGTCCTGGATAACTTGCCAGGAAACTTTTACTGCGCCAAAGTCTTGTTTGAATTTCGATTCAATAAATGGATCGACACCGCCCCCGCCTGGGGTTTTTGCGTAGAGGTTGAGTGCTGCTACGGTCAGCAACAAAAAGATTACATTTCTTTTCATAATTGATAAAATTTAAGGTTAATGGTTTTTATTTCTGACTGCAAAATAAAGCGATTGATCGCCCGGAAATAGCTCCCTTTTTCCAACGGCTGTCCTTTTCTTCCCATCGCAATTATTCAAGGAAAGCGATGATCGTTGAACATTGATAACAAAACGTTAATGCGCATTTGTCATGCATAACTAATAAGAACTCGTTTTATGCTGCCGTGGCCGGGTCAATAACTTGTGTTATTTCTTCTATTACATTGACGGGAAGATTTCCACACCTGGAATGCGTGCGAATATCCTCCCTGTTCTCGGCGATGTGAATGCAGTAAATTTTGTCAGCGGTGACAAAAGATTGCACCCACGAGTATGCTTTGCCCATTTCGGTAATTACGTCCACAGAAGTTTTTGAGATTGCTTTCAATTCTTCGGCGGTCATATTTCCTGCGCCCGGAAGCCTTCGTTCGATTATAAATTTCTTCATTGCTTGAATTTTTTGATTCTACAAAGGTGCTAATGGAGCTACATGGAGAGATAGGGATGACCACCCAATTAGGCGAGCGAGTTCCCTATTTTAGAATACCCAGGCGAGCTGCCTCGGCCACGGCCGTTGCGCGGGATTTAACATCAAGCTTAAAAAGAATGGATGAAATATGATGATCTACCGTTTTAGCGGAAATAAATAGGGCATTGGCTATTTCCTTGTTTTGTATGCCTTTTCTTAGCAATTGAAGGACCTCCAGTTCACGGTTTGTCAATTGGGCGGGATTTATTTTAGTACTCCTCCTTAAACCGCGGGGAATCTTTTTTATTCCCGAAGACCGCATCTCCATTTTCAGTTTTTCACAAATAGCATTTGCACCCAGTTGTTGCATCATCGTCAGCGCTGTTCTTTTCTCTTCGTCAGTTCCTTCAAACAGCGAAAGCGCTTTTTCATAAGGCGAACACAATTCCTCCCATAGCGCCACCTGTTCACGCAGTGACATGGCACTGTTCAAGTTCTTCGCTTTAAGCATTTCATCCGATAGGCGTCCCCTTCTCACTTTTCTAAGCCAAAAAAGGAACCGGCTTTTTTTTGAAAACCGTGCGGCCTGGAAAAACATGTTAATTGCACCATCGAGGGTCTGGTCTTCAATGTGGCTTTTTCCCGTAATCCATTCGTATTCCAATAATGCTAAGAGCGCCGGTATTATTCTTTGTAATTCTGTGGTTTCAAAGGCCAGAGTTTTCGCTTCAAGCAAGAGAGGAAGGGGATTCGGTTCGCCTCGTCTCATTTTTATCGTTGCCACTACGGTCAGTGCACCAATTTTCACCACCGGCAGCAGGTTTTCTTTTCTTAGCAAATTGCTGGCGAGATTAAAGGCTTCCTCCCACTCTCCGTTTTCCATGTGTAGCCTCGCCTTCCAGGCCAACATATATAACTTAAGTGATCTAAGATCTCTTTCTTCGCAATAATTAATTCCTTCTTCCAGGTTTTTCCGCGCAAATGCATAATCCTTGATCGTAACCGCGTTACTTCCAAGTGCAGCATAGGCTCGTCCTACGTGTTCATGAAAGCAATTATTTAGAGAAATTGCCAGGCTTTGTTCCAGTAGCGCGATGCCTCGCGATTTATGGGATGGCTTTAGCATTTGCGAAGAACCCATGCTATTAAGCGCATGCGCAAAGGTTTCATCATCATCCACCTCCCGCGCGATTTTAATGGCTTTCTCTCCCCATTTCATGCATTCTTCAAATTGGTCTGATAGCATTTTTAACTGTGCCATATTGCTATATGCCATAGCCTTTGCTTTTGAAGCCGGTTGATTTTCCAAGACTTCGACGGCCTGCTTGCCAAAACTTTCCGAATGCCGATGATTGCCTTCAAACCACCATAGTCTTGAAAGAAAGCGAAGGCTGTTCCCGATCTGTTCAACTTCATTTTTTTCCTTCCATATGTTTAATGCCCTCGTCTGGTAAGTGATTGCCTCTTTTATCTGGTTTGTGAGATAACATTCATACGCGTACCCCTCATAAAATTTTACCAGTTCATCGATGTCATTGCCTTCAGAGTATTCGATGGCCGTAAGAAATAATTTTGACGCTTCAATATGAGCCCCCACCAATGCAGCCTGTCTGGCTGCTTGTGGCGCGTACTTCACTACCAGCCCATTTTCATTGGCGTTTTTAGCATAGTGAACAATTTTTTCGATTTCACCTTCTTCTTCGAAAGAACATAGGAAAAGATCAAGCAGGTTTTTGTTAAGGGTAATTCTTCGAAATGGTGAAAGCGACTCTTCGACGGTTCTTCTGTACAGCTCATGTTTAAAGGAGATTTTATTGTTCTTAATGAGGAGTATTCTGCTCGCAATACAGCTGCCAATTGCCTCGTGCCACGATTGATCTATTTTATAAAGCCGCGAAACTTCTAAACCTTCAGGAACTACTGATAATTGTTGCCACACGTATTTTGCTTCCACTTCCAGGCGGTTGTACACTGAAAGCACCGCATCTTTCACGTTATGCGGAACTCCGGCGCTGTAACTTGCGAGGATCTCGTTTACGTAAAAAGGATTTCCTCCTGATATGCTGTACAACTCTTCTCCATCGTATCCTTTTTCATCGGCTAGTTGCTGAACGGCCTGTTTTGACAATGGCGTTAATTCGATACGCGTGAAAATATCTGGTGGCAAATCACCGACCACGTTTCTCAATGGCATTTGTTGAGCTATTTCCTCATCGCGGGAGGTAAGGACAAACAAGCATTTTGTACGGCTAACCCGGCGAGCCAGGAATTTTATAAAATCTAACGTAGCCTCATCAGCCCAATGAATATCTTCGAACACTACAACGACCGGCGTGTTTTTATGTGTGAGTTCATGTACAAATCGCGTGAATAATTCTGCTCTGGAGGTAATTGATTCAATCCTGTCGACCCAATCTTTGTTAATCTGGGAAGCAAGATCATACAAAGGAGCAAGCGGTCGGGGAGTAAAAAGCGAATCGCAGGCACCCACAAATTCAATGCAATCATCTTCAATTTCCTTTAGAAAGGTTTTTACTAACGTCGTCTTGCCAATCCCTGCTTCACCTACAATGAAATAGCAATGACCTTCCCCTGAAGCAGCCCTTCTGAAGCCATCATTGAGCGTAGTAAGAAAATTATCTCGTTCGATAAGTTCCATAGAATGAGATTCTTTTTGAAGATTGTTAGGGCCCAATTCAAAAATATTGATTGAACCAAAATATAACGACGCCGTTTTCCGATCGGCGACTTAGTGATTTATTAATGGTGATGTAAAATGGGTAGGACGTGTTTTTAAAATAGGGGAAACTCGCTCTATGGTTGCCACAGTTCGAAATTTATTTTTGTGTAACATTTTTTTAACAGTAGTTTTTCGCAGGTTGCGTGAAAAATTACTACCCAACGTTCATTTATTTTTTTTTATCGCAACATGCTCAAATAGAAAACACGCTTCTTAATAAGTAAGAATTTGCCATCATCTGTTCAGCGTCGCATTATTTGTCTGCGCTTCCTTCAATTGCTTTTATCAGCGAGTAAATAACTTCTTTTATTTGCACTGCCGTTTCGGGATTTGTTATTGCATCGCCATCCAATTTTGTCTTTATGTGTGGGATTACCAATTGAGAACTTTCGGAAATCTGCGCTTCAATGATTTTTAATGTTTCCATCAACGATTGATGTCCTTTATATCCCTGTGTCGATGCTGTAATTAATGCCACCGGTTTGTGGGAAAACTCCATAGAGGAAACGGTCCAGTCAATGGCATTCTTTAAACTCCCTGGAACACCCATCGCGTACTCGGGAGTACAAATTAAGATCCCGTCTGCTTGCTTCAATTGTCTTCGAAAGGCTGTTATCTCGGCCAAAGGGCTGTCGTTATCAAGATCGGGGTTGAAATGAGGGATCTGCGTCAGCCCTTGAAATGTTGTAATCTCAAGTTCATCCGAAAACATTTTACCAATGGCGTTGATCAAGTTCAAGTTTGCCGAATGTTGCCTTGTACTTCCGCAGAGTGCAAGTATATTTTTGCGACGTTTCATTTCTGTTCCTGGCTCAGCCAGCATTTGTGGAAAGAATTCTGTGTGGTTTAGTTTCCGTATTGAAATTAAGAAGCCCCGATAAAATCGGGGCTTGCCATCCTCCCAACTGCTAAAATCACTAATCCTTGGGGAATTATGCTGCGTGTTCTAATCTCAATTGTTTGGAGCTGCATTATCGATCCAGCAGATGATAGCGTTTTTTTCCGAGGCTGTCAAGCTTCCGCCTTTCGGCATAGTGCCGGAAAGCACGACTGAACGGATCGAAGAGCGTGCAGTGAATATTTCTGAATAGTTAACCAGCGATCCGGGGCCGCTATTGCTGCTTGATCCGTGGCAATCTGAATCGAATGCGCAGGAAAGTTGCATAATCGGTTTTACGTCAGCTGAAAACGACTTTGCGGGACCACTGCAATCTATTTTACTCGAACTATCATCAGTTTTCTTGCACGCCAAAACAAGGCCAAATACTCCAATGATCAGTAACGCTTGTTTTATCAAGAGCGGCTTCGAATGATTCATTGATAGAATTTTCATTTTGTTTTTCTAGCTATACTCTTTTTGATGCACCGTCTCAAGTCCAACAATAAGGTGTCCCGATAATAACTGTTAGCGTACTTCCACCGAAGGATTCATTGGTTTGAAAACTCCATCGGGATTATTTTCCCAAACCCACGCATGAAGGGTCCACCAGCCTGTATTAAGAGTGTTAAAATCCCACTCATCATCATCTCCCGTAAAACCAGCCGGCGGTGTGTTTTCGTGTTGGTGGTCGATAGGCACTGCGTATTCTACCGCCAACAGCTCGAAATTGCCATCCTCATCTTTATTATATACAAGAATGGGTGGTTTCCTAACGTCAAACACGGGAGTCACGAGTTCTGACTTCAGAATATGATAACCCATGTTTGGCAACTTTAGACCAATGTCCACATAGTTATCCGCGAATGCATTTTTTATGTGGCGGTATCTGGCTGTTGCTGCGCGCACTTGCTGCAACTCAAACAATGTTTGCGGGTTTAAACCCTTATAAAAAGTTAATAACTCCTGATCAACCTTTGCTTGATTATTGCTTATTGCTTGATTATTGTCAGCTTCGCCGTTTGCATATTTTTTGCAGCCTGTGAAGAAAACTACGCTTGCCAGGATAAACGCACACACTACTGATTGCCTGCTCGAACTGAACGAGTAAGATAGATTCTTGCCAAGAGATCTTGCCTCCGGATTTGTTACTGTAGCAAACATTTTTTCCATTTTAATTTTATGGTTTTTTGAATTTAAAAAATTTGATTATTGACCCTGCTTAACTTCAACTACTGAAACGGGGATTAAACCGTGCGCCTCTTTGTGGGTGTTAATGAGTGCTGTTGAATCTGGTGCCTGCGCCAAACACATAACGACTCCATTTTTTTCATCAACCCAATAATTAATGAGGTTCACGCCGTATTTTTTTTGAACCGCGAGGTCTTTTCTGTGCGCGTCTGCAACCGCCTTCGCGTTAACCTTGCCGGCGCCTATTTCATGTATGTCCAGGTAGAGCTTATCACTACCCTTGATTACCTCTTCCTTTCCTGAGATTACCTGGTAAATCGTTGCGGGCAGCAGTCCGTGCGCCTCAGCGTGTGTCTTCTGAATAGCCTCAGGGCTGCTGGATGAAGAAAGGCAATACACATCGCCGTTGCTTTCATCGAACCAGTATTTCATCAGGTTTACACCATATTTATTTTCAACTGCCAAATCTTTTTGATGTGCCGCCGCGACGTCTTTCGCGGTAACTTTTCCTGCGCCAAGGTGATGGACATCGATATAAAGATTCGTTGAGGTCGGTTTTTTCCCTGTTGACCTGCTGTCGTTGGTCGCGACTGATTTCAAACCCGGTTGTTGAGCGCCCACATGTAGCGACGAAAGCCCAACCGTAAAGGCTGTAATGAGCACAAAAGAAACTTTCATAAAAATTGTTTTAAAAAGTGATAATAGAATTAAAGTGCAAAGCAACCTCGTAACGTGACTAACCCAGTCAGGATGATTCCCCATTTTAGAACAGATCACCACTGATTTAATGAAGAAAACAATTGGGTTGGGAATAGGGAAGGGCCGATCAGCACTGGCATCGTTCTGTTAACCAATAAGAAAATAAAAACGGTTTCGGACGCTCAAATCCGATCAGTTGGAATATTAGTCAGGGAGAATAATATCGTATTTGAAAAAAGATATTCAAGTGCTTCCGGAATCGTTTTACTGTAATCAATTCGGACAGAAGCCTTTCGGCTCATCCAGCTGTGAAATATAGTGGAGAAGTTTTCATCAATGTTTCTTAAACATGTAATTCCCAACTTTTCAAGAGCCGATGCGTTGCAAACCTGCTCATACTGACCACGGATAGGAATGGAAATAATTTTCTTGCCCAAATGGATTGCTTCGGCGGGCGTTTCAAAACCGCCACCCGTGATAAGACCGGTACAGCTTACCAGGCTTTGGTCGAATAGGCACCTGTCCACTGGAAGAAAGAGAATATTCCTGCTCCTCTTTGCCCGGCTGGATTCCCTCGAAAAGATTTGAAAACTAAAATCTTTTAGCTGGTGAAAGATTTGCTCCAGTTGTGGCTCGCAATAAGAGGGCAGGTAAATAGTTATATAATTTTTGTCTGTTGATTCTGCTTCGAGGATTTTTTTTTTGATTATGGGATGAAAAATAAATTCATCATATTTTTCGAAATGTAACCCTATGTGGAGAGTAGCTTTGGCGTAATTCTTCAACAGCCATTCGCCAATAGAGCTTTTCATAGCTGGTCTCGGGGTTTTATTTGATTGAAAACTTGCCTGGTGTCCGAATTGAACAGAAAGAATTTTTTTCTTAGCGCAGGAGGCGGCTGTGATATATTCAAAATCGTTTATCACCAAATCATATTTCTCCACAGGCAGATCCTGTATTTCCCTCTTTATTTTGAGCGGCTGATAACTTTTCATCATCTTCCAATAATCCAATCCGCCTGTGCAGTTGTAAAAAAGACTTAATCCTTTGCTGCGATATTTTATTGGTGCATCAAGCTTAAGCGAACTGTTGGCACCACTTAAAAAAATGTCGACTGTTCCATATTGCTGCAGGTGAGGCAACAGTTCCATTGCTCGGCTTATATGCCCATTGCCTGTAGCCTGGATTGCGTAGAAGATCTTCATGGATATTTTTGTTGTTTATTGTTTGATTGTTTAATGGTCAAATTGTTTGATTGTTAAATCGTTTGTTGTCATCAGATCAATTTTTAAACAAACAAGCCATCCAACATTCTGGTTTATGCTCCAAGTGAATGCAAGTAGATTGCAATTTGATCGGTTATTACATCTGTGGCCGGCTGCTTCATCTCTTTTACATTGATCGTTTTCATTTTTGATTCCTCATATTTATAGATATGCCAGTCATTGTTATAGTATTCCAGTGACGTAAGGTGTTCTACCCAGTCACCCGAATTCAGGTAAACAACGCTCCCGTTCTTGTTCGCAATGGTTCTCTTCTGGGGCTGATGGATATGCCCACAAATCACGTAATCGTAGTTTTTTTCAATGGCCAGCTCCGCAATAAATGTTTCAAACTCGTCAATCTTGATGATAGATTCGTTTACTTTCCGCATCACTTTTTTCGAAAGTGATATTTTTTCGCGACCTATTGTCTTCAGGAGTTTATTGATGAACCGGTTAAACGCAAGTAATACGGCATAACCATTACTTCCCATTTTTGCCCAGAATTTAGCGCCACCTTTTGTGGCGTTATCAAAAGCATCCCCATGAAATATCCAGGTCATTTTGTGGTCGATCTCAATTGCGAGCTTATCGGCAAGCTGGAATTGGCCTAATTGCAGGTCACTGTACTTGCGCAGCATCTCGTCGTGATTGCCCGTGATATAAATTACACGTGTGCCCGATGTCATCAGGCTTAAAATTTCCTTGATCACCGCTACGTGGGCTGAGGGAAAATAATGTTTGCTAAACTGCCAGATATCAATGATATCTCCGTTCAGGATCAAGATTTGGGGACTAATACTTTGGAGGTAAGTGATGATTTCTTTGGCACAGCAACCGTAAGTGCCAAGATGAAGATCCGATAACACGGAAACGTCTATATGGCGTTTTTGCATGGGCGGGAAAGTTTTCCAAATTTTATTAACAGATTTAACTCATTTGTTACCCCCGTATTAAGGTTTTGTGATTACAAAATGAACTAATTGTTACTAATTTTTGGCCACCAACACCGGTCGGAAAACCCCGCGGGTCTTTGGGAAGACGTTGCAGCAGGAACACAGTACTGAGATTGAAGCGATACCAAACATCTATCTACCATTTAAATAATGCTTGCATAACAGTTCGGTTACATTGACTTTCTTTTTTTGCAAAACCGCTACACAATGAAACAGTCTTTTGCCTGCCTTATACTGGCAATAAGTTTGCGGGCGAACGAAAGACCGATCAAAGTTACCAATATCGCCACCCGCATTTCGCCGGTTAAAAATCTTTTTATCATCACCATTGAGCAAGCATGGAGGTGTGAACAGCGCGAAGATTTCGACGCCGTTTCTATTTTTGCAAAATGAAAAGACCAAATATCATTTGCATAAGACAAGTAATTACACATTGCCTGCCATTTATTGTTTTGAACATGTTTACGACAATTTTATGCGGACAGGATGTAAAAGACCTGAAATTAAAAGATTATCGTCCTGCATCTATTTATAAAATACCACAAACGAAAGTTGAAAAAGCCAGGTATCCTGTGATTGATTTCCATTCACATGATTATCCCAAAACCGACCGGGAGGTTGACGAATGGGTGAGGACGATGGATGCAGTTGGGATTGCAAAGTCAATTATCCTTTCATACTCGACCGGCGCGAGGTTTGATTCTGTCGTTGCAAAATATGGGCGATATAAGAATCGCTTTGAAATTTGGTGTGGCTTTGATTATACAGGCTATGAAAAGCCCGGCTGGCAACAACATGCCATTGCGGAACTGGAACGCTGTTACAGAATGGGTGCGAGAGGAGTGGGAGAGTTGGGCGATAAAGGATTGGGAGAATTTTATTCGAAGCCGACGGCCGGTTGGGGTCTGCACATTGATGACCCCCAGATCAAACCGCTCCTTGAAAAGTGTGCAGCACTGCACATGCCTGTAAGCATCCATGTGGCCGAAGATGAGTGGATGTATCAAAATGCGGATTCAACCAATGATGGATTGATGAATGCCGCAACGTGGAAAGTTGATATGAGCAAGAAAGGAATTCTCGATCATGACAAGCTTGTCTTATCACTCGAAAACGCTGTAAGGAACAATCCTAACACTATTTTCATTGCGTGTCATCTTGCAAATTGTTGTTCGGATCTCAGCAAGTTGGCAAAGTTATTTGACAAATACCCTAACCTCTATGCAGACATTGCGGCTCGCTATGGTGAAATTGCACCGGTCCCACGGTATGTAAAGGATTTTATGGAAAAGTATGCAGGCAGGATTGTGTATGGAACGGACATGGGTACAGCAGCGAAAATGTACCACATTACTTTTCGAATACTGGAAACGGCAGATGAACATTTTTATGAGCGCGATTATTTTAACTATCATTGGCCGCTCTACGGGCTTTCATTATCGGATGAGACATTGCAAAGAATCTATGGTGGTAATGCAAAGAAGATCTTGCAGTCTAACCGCTTCTAACTTTTCTCTTTTTTAGCAATATCCTTTGCAATTTTTTTAGCGTCAAAACCAATTTCACGAATTTGTCCTGTGGGTCCAATCCAAAACCCACAAAAATAGAGGCCATCTTTCCCAAAATATTTTTGATGGCCAACTCTCATTTTTAAATCTTCAAATCGCCTTTTATCAACATGGATTATTTCCGTGTAATTTGGATGATATCCGATGGCGGCGACAATTGCATCAAAGTCTTCACTTTTGCCACTTTCAAAGTGCACGGTTTTGTTTTCAATATGATGAATGCCATCGTGGATTTTTATGTTGCCTTGACGAATATGCTTTATCGTGCCGATATCCAAAACTGGGAGCTGAGCGTCTTTTTCGATTTGCCGAAATACCCCGTAACTCTTTTTCTTCAAACCCAATTTAGTAATATCTCCGAAGAGCAGCCGCATCATGGGACCATTGACAGCATCAGCTACTCGTGCCGGAAGACGCGACAACACTATGCTTAAATGTCCGATTGGAATCCCCAGCAAGTCGCGCGGCACCACGTTTACCGCGGAACGGACAGACATCGATGGTTTAGCACCCTGCTCGAACAGATCAATTGCAATTTCACAGGCGGAGTTGCCAAAGCCAATCACTAACACTTTTTCTCCTTTGAAATCCCTGCCCGTTCTGTATTCATAGCTGTGCAAAATCTGGCCAGCGAACGTTTCCATTCCTTTAAGATGAATGGATTTTGGCTTACCATAAGGACCTGTAGCAACGATCACGTATTTGGATTGGAAACTGCCATTCGACGTTTCGGTAAGCCAATGATCGGTTTTCCTTTTTACCGATGTAGCTTCAGTATTGAAAATGGGAGTGATGTTAAATTCTTTTTGATAGCTTTCCAGGTACTCTATCACTTGCTTGCGGCTGGGATAACGAGGTATTTCTTTGTCAAATTTTTTGAAAGGCAAATTGGACAAACTCTTGTGAGTATGTAAATGGAGCCGCTCATAATGATTGCGCCAGGCGCTGGCTACGCGCTGTTCTTTTTCGATAACCACGTATTCTATGCCTCGTTTTTGCAAGTTGGAAGCTGAGGCGAGACCTGAAAAGCTTGCTCCAATGATGAGCGTATGTGTTTCTCTTATCATTTTTGGTAGAGCACTATGCCAAGTAGGTAAAAATTATCACTGAGGATTTCTGGCTCTAAATCTCATCTGATTGAATGTTACAATTACAGGAACATGGTCACTATATTTTTTCCAATAATTGTAATCGCCTATTTCAACAGATTTTAATTTTCGCACTAGGTCACCGGATGCAAAACAGTAATCAATATGGTATCCTTTATCTGCATGTCGGTACATATAGAGTGTTGGGTGCTCTTCTTTTCCTTGCAATTGTTTGAAATATTTGTGATAAAGGCTATGAATTCCCTTTTTCTTTAAAACATCCACGACTGTTGAATGATTTCCTTCGCGCCGGGGTTTGTCCCAAATCGTATTACTGTTAAAATCACCAATCAAAATTGTTTTCCGATTTTGAAGCAAATGATCATAATGGTTAATCGCTTTCCAAACTTGAGTGATATAGTGACCATCGCGGTCTGTTGGATTATTTGCCCAAATCGCAAAGAGATTAAAATCAAACGATCCACCTGTGACGGCTATAGGGACAACCATTTTGAGATTCTCATTATGAACATCCAATACGGTAAATCTGAAATCACTATAGGACAATATGGAAAGTCCTTTGTGTTGATTTTGCCCGAACCACAAACTGTAGTTCGGCTTCAACGCATCTGGGAGAAGAAGCTTGTTGGGATGCTCGCATTCGGGAACAATTAAAATATCTGGTTTGTATGTCAAAATAACTTCTGCTTTCTTGCGAAAGCACATGTTGCAATTCCAGGTTATAATTCGCATAGTATCAATGAAAAATCAACCCTTTAAATGATATGCCTTGGGCCTCGTAAATGCCCTTAACCCCGCATGTGACAGTGTGGCGCCAATGCCAGAATGTTTTCTTCCACTCCATGGCAAGGCAGCACTTACGCGGTCGCAGCAGTTCCAATAACCAGTTCCCGCATTTATCTGTCGCAAAATGTTTTCTGCTTTTGTTTTATCAGAACTATAAACGGCAGCAGTTAAACCATATTCGGTATCCTTCATCAATTCGATCGCCTCACTATCGCCCCTTACTTTCATGATGCCTATCACCGGCCCAAATGACTCGTCTTTCATGACACTCATATCGTGATTGACGTTGACCAACACCGTGGGCTCAAAAAAATATCCTTTCCTCTTCATTCTTTTTCCCCCAGTTAAAATAGTTGCCCCTTTGGCCACTGCCTCGGCCACTTGCTTTTCCAAAACTTCAAGCTGCTCTTTTCTGCTCAATGGTCCAATATATGTTTCTTCTTCTTCGGGCGATCCCACCTTCCAGGACTTTACTTCTTTCATGAACTCATCGATATACTGATCATAAACTTTTTCGTTAACATAAATTCTTTCAACTGCGCAACAACTCTGACCATTGTTGTAAAATGCTCCATCGGCGGTAGCGGCCGCAGTCGCTTTTATATTTTTTATGTCGTCCGCTACATACAAAGGATCCTTCCCTCCCAGTTCACACTGGCAGGGAACCATTTTTGCAGCTACCTTTTCGTAAATGTATTGGCCTGTTTGATATGAACCGGTAAAGAAGTACCCGTCAAAAGACAGTTCTAACAGCACCTGGCCGACGTCCTTCGCTCCGATAGCGATTTGAAAAATGTTTTGCGGAAGACCGGCATCCGTCAACAATTTTTCTATCTGCAGGCCAGTTAGCGTCGAATGTTCAGACGGTTTATACATCACTGCATTTCCAGCAAGCAATGCAGAAACAAAAACATTTACTCCGACTAAGTAGGGATAATTCCAAGCCGAAATATTGCAGACAACACCAAGCGCTTCATACGAAATTCGTTCTTCTATTCGATGGCTATCGGATCCGCTGGTGCTCATGATCTCATCTGATAAATATTTTTCTGCATTTTCTGTAAGCCATTTAATCCTGGCCCTTGCTCCATTGATTTCATTTCGCGACTGCTTTAGCGGTTTGCCAACTTCCGACGTCAGAACCGAGGATAGCTGTTCGATGTTGGCTCCTAATAGTTCAGAAAATTTCTTCAGTATCGCGACTCTTTCTGCAAGTGACCGCTTCTGCCAGTCGGCTTGTTCGAATCTTAACGAGTCAAATTTTTTTTGGAGACTCTCTTTGTCATCTTCATTAAGCTCGGCAATTATTTCTTCGGTAGCGGGGTTGATAACTCTAAGTCTTTTCATATGCGTCTCTCTTATCGCCGACAGAAATTGATTTTTTAGATTTTGAGAGAATGGGTTCTGCTCCTTCTGTTTCATCCGTTCGGGGTGCCATTGGACGCAAAGCATGAAACCCTTACCCGTCTTATTTTTGAACTCAAGGCCTTCTATTATCTTTTCGTCATCATCATATGCATTTACCATCAAATTTTCGCCAATGGCATTTGGATCAATGGCCTGGTGATGAGCGCTGTTAACAAAGCCGGTGGAAGAACCTGCTATTTGAGAAAGCAAGGTATTGCCCCCCGCAACGATGCCATGTTCTTTGTCTGACTCTTCTTTTTTATGTCTTTCATTGCCACTGTCCAAATCCTGGATGAGCTTGCCTCCCTGTAACACATTTATTAACTGCATTCCCCTGCATATCCCAATCACGGGCAGATTATTTACCTGGGAGTATCGATAGATCTTTTCTTCAAACCGGTCCCGATCCAGCTGAAGTAAATCGGGACTATTCTTGTAAAGTTCTTTACCATCATAAAGGGCAGGATGTACGTCAACACCACCCGTAAGAATAAAGCCGTCACATTTATAAATATCCTCGACGTTATTTTTTTCAAAATTGAGTTCCACCAGTTCGACATCATTGCGCAGCTCTGCAGATGTGAACCAATTCCAGTAGTTCTGAAATGATGCCTTCGTAAAGCTGATGCCAATTTTTTTCTTCATGAACTATAAAGCTTTGCTGTACAAATTTCTGAAATCTTCCCGGCTCACCGGTTTTGGATTGTTTGGATGGGCAAAGTCGGCAATAGCGAGGTTGGCAAGCGGATCGATGTGGTCAGGCTTTACTCCGATATCACGGAGCTTATGGGGTATATTAATCTTTGAGTTCAGGTCAAACAGATATTCCACGACCGCCTGGCCAGTTTCTTCTTTTAATTCCAGTGCCCTTGCGATGCGCCGGAATTTATTTTCAAATCCTTCAATATTAAACTCCATTCCATAGGGAATGTTTACAGCATTAGCCAAACCGTGATGTGTATCTAATAAAGATGATAATGGATGTGCGAGTGAATGTACTACGCCCAACCCTTTTTGAAAAGCCACTGCACCCATCAACGAAGCAATCAGCATGTTGCTTCTCGACTTAAGATCAGGCTTATTGACCGCCTTCTCCAGCGATTGATTGATCAATGAAATGCCTTCCAGCGCAATTCCTTCACACAATGGATGTGGCATTTTTGCCAAATAAGCCTCCATGTTATGTGTCAACGCGTCCATGCCAGTCGCTGCGGTAATGAACGGTGGAAGTTCCATCGTAAGCAGAGGATCAGCAAAAACTATTTTGGCTAATAATTTTGGCGAAAAAAGAATTTTCTTTTGATGCGTTTCGTCATCAGAAATAATAGCGCTTCGCCCTACTTCGCTCCCCGTGCCAGCCGTAGTAGGTATAGTGACGAAATGCGGAACGTCGTTCGTTACAAATACGTCTCCACCGATGAGGTCATCATATTTGAAAAGGTCTTCCCGGTGATTTATCCTTAATGCAACCGCTCTCGCCACATCTAAGGCTGCCCCGCCACCAACGCCTATTATCGAATCTCGAGCCATATTGTCAAAGACGTCAGTTCCTTTATATACATCTGACTTGACGGGGTTTTTGTGAATGTCATAAAAAACTTCGACCGAAACATTTTTCTTTTTTAGCTCGTTAATGATGTACTTAAAAAAATCAAGTTGAGCAACTGTTGCGTCAGTAACCACTAGCGGCCTTGACAAATTGTTTTTTACCAAATAGTCGCTGAGCTCATTGCTTGATCCCGCGCCGAAACGGATGGTTGTGGGAAAGTTATACTGGTAGATTTTGTCGAAGATCATAATATAAGGTCAAAAGTAAAAAGTCAAAAGTCAAAACTCAAAACTCACGCAGAGAAAAATAAATGTGTAATGATGGGTATTCCGTTGATTTTCTGATTTTTTTATTTTGACTTTGTCTCAGATTATTTCAAAGTACCGTTTGTACTCCCAGTCTGTTACTGCTTTTAGATGTTGCTTCCACTCCCATTCTCTTGTTTGCGTGAAGTGTTCGACGAAGGTTTCGCCCAAGAGCTCGGCGGGAATTTTTGAAGCCTTCATTTTTTGAGTGGCTTCGATCAGTGTAGAGGGAAGGACTCCATTGGAATAATCCTTGTAACCGTTTCCGACGGAAGCTGGTTGTTTAAGTTTCAGCTTATTCTTTATCCCATATAAACCTGCAGCCAGACAGCCGGCCATGGCCAGGTAAGGATTCACGTCAGAACCAATTACTCTTGTTTCAAGACGGCATGATTTAGCGCTGCCGGCTAATATTCTCAGCGCCACCGTTCTGTTATCCAAACCCCATGTCAGTGTGGTTGGCGCCCAGGCGCCCTCTACCAATCTTTTATAACTATTGACAGTAGGAGCAAACATGGGAAGGATGTGCGGCAAACAATACAACTGGCCTGCGAGATAACTTTTTGCCAATTCACTCATCTTCGCTTTGTCTCTTTCGTTGTAAAAAAGATTTTTCTTCCCCGCCTTATCCCACAGACTTTGATGCACGTGACCACCACAACCCGGAAGATTTTCGTTAATCTTCGCCATGAACGTGGCAATAACACCATGCCTGTACGCAATTTCCTTTACCGAGGTTTTAAAAAGAACAGCCCTGTCTGCGGCTTGTAAGATATCCGCGTACGTGATAGCAGCTTCGTATGTGCCCGGTCCGGTTTCCGTATGTATTCCTTCCAGGGGCACGTCGAAGTGTTTCAGGGATTCAAACAAATCAGCGAAATATGAATTCTCCGACGAACTGCGAAGAATTGAATACCCAAACATCCCGGGAGTGAGTGGCGTAAGATTTTTAAAATGCTTTTCATTGGCCGTTTGCGGTGTTTCCGCAAAATTGTACCATTCAAATTCCTGTGAGAAAAAAGCAGAATAACCCAGCTGGGTTACCTCATACAATATTTTTTTCAGCAACTGTCTTGGACAAACTGGTGAAGGATTTCCGTTCCCATCCGTCAGCTCACCGAGAAAGAAAGGCACATTATTCTCCCAGGGAATTTTTCTAAAAGTATTTATATCCAAAGTACCAGGACAATCCGGGTAACCGGTATGCCAGCCGGTATATTTCACATTATCATACACCACATCCCCCGCATCCCAACCAAAGATCACATTGCAAAAGCCCAGGCCATTTTCAATTGCAGAAGAAAATTTTTCAGAGGAAATATATTTCCCTCTCAGGATTCCATCAATGTCGCTGAATGCCACCTTCACCTTTCCGGAAGGATGATCTTTTACATACTGGAGAATTTCTTTCGTGGTCATGTTGAACTTGCCGAATCGAATTTCATTTCGTGATCGATTGCCTCCATAAAGTACTAATTATTGCCGGTTTGTTTAAATACTTTAAAGGCAATATAAGAGGTCGCAAGAATTAAAAAATAGACCAGGGCGAGTTTAAGATTATAAACCGTCATGGCAACAAACGAAAAGATACCAATGATTAATGCCACTATCGGAAATACCGGATACATGGGAACCTTAAACGGCCTTTCGAGCTGCGGTTCTTTTTCTCTTAACCGTAGCAAAGCTATCATGGATACGATGTATAATGTCAGTGCCCCGAATACCGAGATGGTAATAATCTCAGCTGTTTTGCCGGTTAGTAAGGCGATTATCCCGATGACCATATTTACCAGCAAGGCATTTGCCGGCGTTTGAAACTTTGGGTGAATGGTTTCCAAAAAGGCAGGAGCAAATCTCACTCTGCCAAATTCAAAACTCGACCGGCCTGCTGCGAGGATGATCCCGTGAAAGGAAGCGATCAATCCAAACAAACCAATTGCTATGAGTAAGTGATACATCACGTTGTTATTGCCAACAACATGACTCAACGCCAGGGGCAATGGAGAATCTGAGGTGGTCCCATCGCTTTTATAAACAATCGCCTCCCAACCTGCGACGCCAGTTGAGCTAATGAAAACGAGTATGCATAGGATCACTAAAGTGGCGATAGCCGAACCAAATCCAATGATCATCGTGCGCTGTGGATTTATAGCTTCTTCAGCTACGTTGGCAACTCCTTCGATAGCTAGAAAAAACCAAATGGCAAAAGGAGTAGCAGCGAATGCGCCAGCCCATCCATGCGGGAATGCATTGTGCTGCAAGTTTTTCAATTCAAAACCTGGCAACGCTATCCCGCTAAACAACAGTAGCTCGCCGACGGCGAGGATCGTTATTACCAGTTCAAACAGCGCTGCGGCCTTGACGCCGTAAATATTTAATGCTGTAAAAACAAGATAACTGAAAATGGCGATGGCGAGTATCGGTATCTGCGGGAAAAACAGGTTGAAATATGCTCCAATGGCAAAAGCAATCGCGGGAGGTGCAAAGATGAATTCAATATTCTGTGCCATGCCGGCAATAAATCCCCAGTCCTTACCCAGCGCGCGATTGGCATAGTCAAACCCGCCGCCAGCTTTCGGTATTGCACACGCCAGCTCGGTATAACCAAACGTAAAAGTGACGTACAGGATGATGATGAAAAATGTAGCAATCGCAAGCCCCAGTGTTCCGCCTTTCTCCAGGCCGAGATTCCAGCCGAAATACATTCCGGAGATCACGTAACCCACTCCAAGTCCCCAAAGCATCAGTGGAGTAAGTGTTCTTTTGAGTTGGCTTTTTGGAAGTGAAGACAAGATCAGAGACGGTTTGATTGTTGAATTGTTATGATTGTTTGCCCGACTGCGTTGCCATCTTCATCGACTGTTGCGTTGCACTCTTGCACGTTCTGTAATTCTATTCGATATTTCTTGATTCTGGCTGGACTGCGTAGGGAATTGCATAACTTAACCTTGTAAATATGCGATGGTTATCTGTTATTTGTTGCAATAGTTTTATTTTTTTTATTACGGTGATTCATTGTCAGGCACAACAACCGGACACCGCAGCGATGTTTTTCAAAAATATCAATGGAATTTCAGTCGCGTACTGGCACACGGGGCACGGCCCCGCGTTGGTCCTTCTGCATGGCTTCGGTATTGATTCACGTGTGTGGAGGCCTCAGATAGAAAACTTGTCAAACACATTCACAATTATTGCTTGGGATGCTCCGGGTGCAGGTCATTCTGCTGACCCTCCACAATCATTTGAATTGAATGATTGGGCAACTTGTCTTGCGAGCTTGTTAGATTCGATTGGAATAAAAGAGGCTCATATTCTTGGCCTTTCTTGGGGTGGAATCCTTGCGCAGGAATTTTATCGCCAATATTCGAGTCGTGTACGATCGCTTATTTTGGCAGACACCTATGCGGGCTGGAAAGGGTCACTTCCACCGTTGGCCGTTGAGGACCGGCTAGCAACCTGTTTGCGAGATGCATCACTTTCTCCCGACGAGTTCGTGGCAAAATATCTACCATCGATGTTCAGTGATTCTGTAACGCAGACTGTGAAAGAGGAATTGGCAAATGTTATGGCGGACTTTCATCCGCTGGGATTTAAGCTAATGGCAACATCCTCCGCCAAAGTAGATACGAGGGAAATACTTTCGACCATCAAAGTACCAACTCTACTGATTTGGGGTGGCGCAGACAAGCGATCCGCGTTAAGCGTTGCAAATCAGTTTCAGGAGAAAATTCGAGGCGCTAAACTTGTTGTTATTCCCAAAGCCGGACACGTGAGTAATATGGAGAAACCCTCTCAATTTAATAAAATAGTAATCGATTTTTGTTCAGCAGTTCGAAATTGAGGTTAACGGTACCCTCAGCGTAAAAATCAGCTAAAGATTACAGCCCGTGGTTGAGGTTGCACAAAAATGTACATCCACGTTACTCCTTCTTTCTCTCTAGTGTAAATCCAATAGTTGTTCCTACATGTTCAGTGCTTCGCACATGAATTGACTGGCCATGTGCTTCAATAATATGTTTGCAAATGGCAAGACCCAAACCTGAACCGGTTATATCAAGACTGCGACCTTCTTCTGTGCGGTAAAAACGTTCAAAGATTCGTGACAAATGTCGCTCCGCCATCCCTATGCCATCGTCGCTTATCTCAACAAGCGCATGTTTTTCATCAGTAATGTACATACTGGCCGTGATGTTGCCGCCGTACTTTCCATATTTAATTGAATTCTCAACCAAATTTAAAATCACCTGCCTGATCTTTTCCTTATCCGCAAAAACAGTCAGCGGTGACTCGCAACCCTTTTTTATTCCATAGCGAATATGTCTTTGCTCGGCTTTAATGGACAAGCTTTCAAAAACCTCTTTTATCAAATCCTGAACAACAAAATTTTCTTTATAGATCACCTGCTCACCCCGCTCCAGCTTTGAAATCTCATCAAGATCATTGATGAGGTTAACAAGCCGGTCTATGTTGCGTGAAGTTTTTTCAAGAAAAGGACGATTGACTTCGGGGTTTTCTAAAGCCCCTTGGAGCAGAGTATCCACATAGCCTTGTATCGCAAAAACCGGGGTTTTGACTTCGTGCGCAAGGTTTTGCAAAAACTCTTTGCGGAACTGTTCATTTCTTTTTAGCAGCTCAATTTCCTCCACTTGTTTTTCCGCCCACTCTTCCACGTCTTCCCTTACTTCATCAATACTTTTTTGCGGTAGAATATATTGATAATAGGTTTCTTCCTTTCTACTGGCTTTGGTTTGATAGATGAATTTATAGATGAGTTTAATCTTTCGGTAGATAAAACGTTCAAGGGTAAACGCGATCAATGCATAACTGCCCAGGAAGACGATTATAAAAGAACCCACAAGTACCTGCCAACCTTCATGCAAAATATAAATGCCAATGCTAATGGGCACAGACAACAGCAAAGCGGTAAAAGCTGATAACTGGCGAGGAGAGATGTTTTTGGTGTTAAGCATACCCCCAACTCCTACCCCCATCCCCTAAAAGCGTGTTTTCAAACACTCCGAATAGGGAGAAGAGTCTTTTATAAAAGTGAACTTGCTTAATTAGGTTCAGAACGTTGAAGTGAGTGACACAACTGTAGTCAAATAGTAGCACATAAGTTGGTAACACAAATATCAAGTTCAAAATCAAAGTAACTACTATTTTTAAAAGTTTGTTCAATCTGGTCATCCCTTTCCTTTGAACTGTGCCCAGGTAGGGGACAGGGGGTCAAATTTCGAATTTGTATCCGACTCCCTTGACCGTGGTGATACAGTCAACCCCCAGTTTCTGCCGAATCTTGCGTATATGTACATCGATAGTACGGTCGCCGACAATTACATCATTACCCCAAACCTGGCTGAGGATTTCGTTGCGCAAAAAAACGCGGCCGGGCCGCGAGGCAAGCAAATGAAGCAATTCAAACTCCTTCTTAGCAAGAAAAATATCTTTTCCTTCCAATTGTACGACAAACTTTTCAGGGTCGATAGTCAGTCCGTCCACTTCAACAATCTTGCTTTCTTTCTTCGGAACCCTTCTGAAGAGCGCGTTGACCCGACTTATAAAGACCTTGGGACTAATCGGCTTGCTCACATAATCATCGGCTCCGGTCTCAAGGCCGCGGATCTGCGTGGTTTCGTCGTTTAAGGCAGTTAGGAAAATGATCAGCGTATTTCGAAAAGCGGATTGTGCTCTCAAAATTTCACAAACCTGAACCCCGCTCTTTTTTGGCATCATAATATCCAGCACCACAAGATCAGGTAAGAAGATTTTGGCTTTTTCAATCGCCTCATCCCCATCTTTGGCAGTTATTACCTGGTAACCTTCGTTTAAAAGGTTGTACTTCAGAATTTCAAGAATATCAGGTTCATCGTCGGCAATCAAAACCTTTCTTGCCTTATCCATCGGGTTTTGTTTGCGCAAACCTACAGGAAGATTATTTCTAAAGAAAATGGGCATTATCCAGTAACATAGAGTTAATAAAAACTTAACCTGACCGACGAAAGCCTCTCAAACCAGCTTAACATTGCATCGGTTTATCCTGACCGGTCGTCAGACGATGGTAAATGATAATATGAGCTCCTGATGGCTTGAGGCATTGCAATTGACCAAGGGATAGTAAATTTGCTTTTCAATCCTTATGATTTCGAGATCAAAATATTTTGTACTCCTCACCTGCTTGATCGCGTTTCAGCCGCTGCTTGCCCAGGCTGAGGATCCTGATCCCGTTAAAGACCTCAAGCCCCCCAAAAACCGCGAACTTTTCCACGACTACGTGGACAAACAACAACGGGAAATTCTTAAATCGGATGGTAAAGCCGATGGTGAATTCCGGCCGTCCCCAGATGATGAAGTGAATTTCTTGTTAACCAATGCCGTGATTAGCAAGACGGACTGGGTCCAATACCGGATAGAAAAGGACACTGCTTTAAGCTCGCAGGTTAAGATCAAATATTTGAGAGGACTCGAAAATCTCTTAAAATATTTCAATGGTAACTGGCGGAGAGGAAACGTAAAAGCCACGCAACTACCAGTGATCATCGACGAATATGAGAAGTGCATGCGGGCGGACATAGCAAATGAGCCGATTGATGTGATTGTCGAAGAGCTACCTTTCGAGGTGGCACTAAATCTCGTTAACACAGGAATCTTTAATAAGAATGCCGGGTATCAAAATAGCCAGCATATCCTTGTAAGGAAATTTTGTGAGGCTCATCCCGAACAAACCTTCCTGAAACTAAGGGACAATACAGACGTACCTTTTTTGGACAGTCTTATAAAAGTGGCCGGCTATCGAGACCCGGGTCAACTCTACAATTTCGCTGCAGCCAATAATAACCTTGGATTTGCTATTCGCAGAATTAATGACCCGCTGATTAACGCCATTTCCAAAATGGCAACAAGCAACAGCGGCCGATGGTATTTCCCCTTCCTGGATAACATCATGAAGGGAAAAATGTCGATTGCTGAGATTGATGCAGTGAAGGATGATTCTGTAAAATATTATCGCTTATTGGTCCAGACCCACCTTGATTATGTGGAACGTGCTCTTAACAAAGATGTTCCTTATGGCTACAAAGAACTTGATGAAAGAATCAAAACTAAAGCAAGAGATGTTTTCGTAAATACTATCAATGCTCTCCATGAAGTCGATAATCCCGCTGTGAGGTTCAGGATTATTCAACCATTGACCGCTGAAGAGTTGTATTACCTTGCTGTGACTACCGATGGAATCATTTATACCTCGAGCTTCGTTAAGGGAGTCTACCCATTGATGATGACAAGAGCTAATCAACGTGGAGATTCACTTTTGATGAATGTAAAATTTGACCGGTACAGGAAATTCATCAAGATGTGCGCTGGGTACAACACGCTTAGCAATTTTTTAAATACGTTTCAGCCGAGGAAGAGCCCTGACGAAGAAAGTGATGCCGAAAAGCTCATGAGGGCATTCGTAGGCAAACTGGAGGAAACGGGTGGGCTAGAAGACGGTGTCGACGTTGCTGATTCTTATGCAAGCATTGCCGAAACAATTAAACCGCTTGCGGAAAAGATGCTTCTAAACATAAAAGCAAATTATGAGCGAAACCTGACCGCTAATAACAAACGGGGTGTGGTAATGTACAATTTGCTGTACAAATTGTTTCTGTCGGCCGATACAAACAATCATATTGACCTTTCAAAGGAATTTGGGATTCCACCAGTGTATGGGGTTCCTTTCAGAGCGCTGGCGAACGATACAGGCCGTGTAGTGATGGAAGTAATTTTTTATGGCGACAAAGATGGGAAAGGTATTTTCCAGGGTTTCAAAAGAATGTTTGATCCGAAAGTTTGGAAGATAACGACGACAAAATACTGGGTAGCAATAAACTCAACAAAGGGTAAGCCAGTGTCGGTGTATGCAAACTTACCACTCCCTGAGGAGGGAGACCAGGATAAGATTGCTCAGGATGCCATGGACTCATTCCTGCTGAAGAACAACTTATACCCAACGGTAGTAATACACCGGGGTCATAGTTATAATGCGCCTTACACCATTAGCCGGATATTGCCATCTGCTAAGATTGTTTTCATGGGTTCCTGTGGAGGCTATTACCTGATCCATGACATTCTGAAACACTCGCCTGATGCTCACATTATCACATCCAAACAAATAGGCAAAACAGCCGTCAACCAACCCTTCTTTAATTTGTTAATGGAAAAGGCGAGGAATGGGAGCAATATTGACTGGATTCCTTTCTGGGAAGAACTGGAGAAAAAAGTAAAGGTTGAAGGATTTGAAGACTACATACCTCCTTATAAAAATCTCGGTGCCATTTTTATTAAAGCTTATAAAAAAGCAATGGGAGACGAGGATTAGCATTGGGGTACCGGTTTTCGTTTCCAGTTTCTAGTTGCCGGTTTTCCAGTCGTTGAAATACATGTGTAAATTTGCAATTTCCATAACCAGCCCCGAAGGAATGCTCCAACAGAGTTAACACCGGTAACTGGAAGTGGTAACCGGTAACAAGAATGGCACGCGAATCATTAAAAAAGATTTTTGACTTTGAAAACCTGCGCAGGGTATTTCAATTTGCTGCGCCGTACAAAAAGCGGTTTTACATTTCAATCGGTCTTGCGGTTTTCCTGGCTATCATAACCCCTGTTCGTCCTTTCCTGATAAAAATTACGGTGGATAAATTCATTGCATCCGGGATGCTTGATTGGATCATCTGGATCACCGTGATTCAAATAGGATTGTTATTGATTGAAAGCGGCTTTCGTTTTTATTTTTCGTATATCACGGCATGGCTCGGTCAAACCGTTGTTCGCGATATGCGCATAAAAGTCTATGAGAAAATAGTGAATCTTAACCTTCGGCAATTTGATCAAACACCTATTGGCACTCTCACTACAAGAACCATTAATGACATTGAAGCCATCAATGATATTTTTGCTGATGGTCTTGTTCCGATCATCGCGGACCTGCTGTCGATCGTTTCCATTTTGCTCTTTATGTTTTATGTAGATTGGCGGTTAACGCTAGTATGCCTTGCACCCTTCCCGATTCTTTTGATCGCAACTTATTATTTTAAAGAAAGTGTGAACAAGTCGTTTATTAAGGTTCGTAATGCTGTCGCACAATTAAATGCGTTTGTTCAGGAGCATATTACCGGCATGCAGGTAGTACAGGCGTTCGCGGCGGAGGACAAGGAGTTTGAAAAATTCAAAAAGATAAACAGGGGCCATCGCAACGCAAACATAAATGCCATATTTGCTTACTCCGTTTTTTTCCCGGTTGTCGAAATTGTCCTTGCCCTTTCGACTGGTTTATTGGTTTGGTGGATTGCCGGCAGAGCCGGCGCATCGGCCGCCGAAGCGCGAGAGCTTGGCGGAAAGATGATGATGTTTTACATGTGCCTGAACTTGTTGTTCCGCCCGCTTCGTGTGATTGCCGATAAGTTCAACGTGCTGCAAATGGGAGTAATTGCGAGTGAAAGAGTATTTAAGGTGTTGGATAACGCGGATACACCGAAACCGCCTAAGGGTGGCTATAACGAGCAGGCTGAAATAACGAAGGGGAAAATAGAATTTGATAAAGTTTGGTTTGCATACGACGATAGTAATTATGTTTTAAAGGATGTTTCCTTTACCGTGACGCCGGGTGAAACAGTCGCTATTGTGGGACATACAGGCAGTGGCAAAACAACCATTATCAGTTTACTAAATCGCTTATACCAGATACAGAAAGGTGCTATCCGTATAGATGATTTAAATATTGAAGAGTACAAGCTGGATAACCTTCGAAGAAAAATTGGTGTGGTTTTACAGGATGTATTTCTTTTCTCCGGTTCGGTGATTGATAATATTACTTTACGGAACCCGGATATTCCAAAAGAAAGAGTGATTGAAGCTGCCAAGCTTATTGATGTGCATGATTTTCTTATGGAATTACCTGGCAATTATGATTACAATGTGATGGAGCGGGGGGCAACACTTTCGCTGGGACAACGACAATTATTGTCATTCATCAGGGCCATTTTATACAATCCGTCGATTTTAATTTTAGATGAGGCAACATCCTCCGTTGATACGGAGAGCGAGATGTTAATTCAGAAGGCCATTGATAAGTTGATATCGGGTAGAACTTCAATCGTTATAGCTCACCGGCTTTCTACCATTCGCAAGGCCGATAAAATAATTGTGCTCGACAAAGGAGAAATTAAGGAAATGGGAACGCATGACGAACTGCTTTCATTAGAAGGATACTATCACAAATTATATCAGCTCCAGTTTGACAAAAAGACCAAAGTTGCATGAGGGAGTGTTGGTTAGGGGTTGCTAGTTGCTAGTTAATAGTTACTGGTCATGAACTGTAATTTGCAGTTCAGCACTGTTCAGATGACGCAACAAGCAACAAGTAACAAGTAACAAGTAACCGGTAACTAGTAACAAGCAAGCAACAGAGTCGAGCAAGTTTTACTCTCAAACTTTGCGGTTTTTCACCTCCCGACCCCTATCTTTGCGGCAAATTTCAGAACCCCATGTTCCTTGGACGTGTAAAACCTTTTTGGGTATTGATTGTCAGCCTATTGTCGTTTGGTTTTATTGCCGAGGCACAGCATCAGGAGAAAGGGGGAGAACAGAAGAAAAAAAGCTCATTTAATGCGAACGAAGTGATTTTCGGGCACGTGCTGGATGCTCATGAATTTCATTTCTTTTCTTATAAGGATGGTGATGACAAAGAACATGCGGCAACTATACCCTTGCCTGTAATTCTCTATTCCACTCAAAGAGGCGTTTCGACATTCATGTCTTCCAGGTTTCATCATGGTGAAGAAAACTACAATGGGTATTCGCTTCTGACGGACGAAAAAATTCACGAATTAAAGCTTGATCCTAAAAAATACGGCGCCGGTCAAATAGTGGCCGTAAGTGAGAACGGAGAAATCGATAATGCGGTAAAAGTGTATGATTTTTCCCTCACACGCAACGTGGTCCAAATGATCCTTGCTCTTGCCTTGTTAGCATGGATCATGATAAGTATTGGAAATAAATACAAGAGGGGCGAAGGTGTTGCAACTGCACCCAAGGGCGCTCAAAGTTTGATGGAGCCCGTTATCAATTTTGTCAAAGATGAGGTGGCAAAGCCGAATCTCGGACCCAAGTATCAAAAATACCTTCCTTACCTGCTGACTGTTTTCTTTTTTATCCTAATCAACAACCTGATAGGATTAATCCCAGGCACAGCAAACGTGACTGGTAATATTGCTTTTACGATGGTGTTGGCAGCCATTTCATTTATCGTAATTCTCTTCAGTTCCAACAAACATTATTGGGGACACATTTTTAATCCGCCGGTTCCCGGAGGTGTAAAGCCAATTCTTGTACTGGTTGAGTTTCTTGGAGTGTTTACCAAGCCCTTTGCATTAATGATACGTTTGTTCGCAAACATGATTGCCGGGCACATTATTATCATTTGTCTCGTGTCACTGATATTTATTTTTGGTGCAATGAGCAAAGCGATCGGATGGGGTTTTTCACCGCTATCGGTTGGATTTGTGATTTTCATTTATTTTATTGAGTTATTGGTTGCCTTCCTGCAAGCATACATTTTCACCAACCTAACGGCGGTTTTTGTTGGGCAGGCTTTTGAGGGAGGTCATGACGATGTAGATCACCATGAGGATGCGCTAATTGTATAATTCATTTTTAATATTATAAAACAAGTATCATGGATTTATTGAATGTTATTCTGTTAGACGCTACAGCGAATGCGGGAGGAGCGATTGGTGCAGGTCTTGGCGCAATAGGAGCGGGTATTGGTATCGGTCAGATTGGTAGAGGCGCCGTAGAGGCTATTGCACGTCAGCCGGAGGCCTCCAACGATATCCGGGCAAATATGATCCTTACAGCAGCCCTTGTTGAAGGGGTTGCGCTGTTTGCTGTTATCGTTGGTATTCTTGCAATGTTCATATAAAGAAGCGAGTTTACTGCATTCCGCTTAGCGGGATGCAGTTTAACAACAACATTGCCGGTTTGAATTGTTTATTCGCGAAAAGTTCTTTAAAAGAAAGTCGAATTGTGCCGCCGGCAGGAGGAATCTGTTGGTTAACTATTTCGATTTGCGATATTATTCAACAAAAATAAAGCCCTTCGCAAAAGAGTGTCCTTGACATTCCCAAGCAGAGGCCATAATTTTTATGCAGTTACTTACACCTGGGTTAGGATTAATTATTTGGACGCTCTTTGCGTTCCTTATTGTTTTTTTTATTCTCAAAAAATATGCATGGCCTTCCATTCTTGGCGGCTTACGTAAACGTGAGCAAACCATTGCCGATTCTTTAGCACAAGCTGAGAAAATAAAAGCAGAAATGGCTCAAATGAAAAATGAGAATGAAGCTATACTTGCCAAAGCCCGGGAAGAGAGATCACAAATGTTGAAGGAAGCAAGAGAAACCAAGGATAAAATTATAAATGAGGCAAAAGACCAGGCCAAGGCGGAGGCGAACAAAATTATTATTGAAGCGCAGGCAGCCATCAATAACCAGAAGATGGCTGCGATCACCGAGGTAAAAAATGAAGTTGGAAAATTGGTCATAGAAGTGACAGAGAAAATATTACGCAGAGAATTGAGCAATAAACAAGCTCAGGAAGAGCATGTCAGAAGTTTAGTAAACGAAGTAAAGTTAAGCTAGCTGCTGGTTGCTAGTTATTGGTTGCTGGCACAACAAACCAGCGACAAGAAACCAGAAAAACAAGAATGCCCAATCCCCGAGTTGCATCGCGATACGCAAAATCACTGATTGATCTGGCGATAGAAAAGGACCAGCTGGAAAAAATATTCGCCGACATGCAGTGGTTACAGCAGCTGGTTAAGCGTAGTCGTGATTTTTCCAACCTGCTTAGAAGCCCGATTATTAAACCCGGTAAAAAGCAACAAGTGGTTGAGGCAGTCATTAAGGGCAGTGTAACTGATACAACTTCTTTATTTATTCGCTTACTGATTACGAAGGGGCGAGAAAATAGTTTGCCTGAAGTATTAACATCGTTTATTAAACAATATAAAGAGCATAAAAACATTTACACTGTTAAGTTGACTACTGCTGCTCCCGTGAATGATGATTTGAAAAAAGCAATTATTGACCAGATCAGGAAAACAAGTAAAATGCAGAACATAGAGTTGGAGGCGGCAGTGAATGAGGACCTGATCGGTGGCCTTGTATTGGAGGCAGGCGATAAGTTAATCGACGCTAGCATTGCCTATGACCTGAAGCAAGTGGCCAGGCAGTTTGAGAATAATGATTTTGTGTACAAGATTAGATAGCTGCAAGCAACAAGCCAGGTCTTGCAGCTTGTCGCCGGAAGCTAGCAGTCCGCAATAGGGGGAAAACAGAAACTAAAATATATGGCAGATATAAAACCAGATGAAATAAGTGCGATACTGCGTCAGCAATTGAGCAATTTTAACACTTCGGCCGATTTGGAAGAAATTGGAACAGTATTGCAGATAGGCGATGGCATTGCCCGGGTGTATGGCCTGGATAATGTTCGTTACGGCGAATTGGTTGAATTCGAAAGCGGTGTTCGTGCTATTGCATTGAACCTTGAGGAAGACAATGTGGGTGTGGTGTTGATGGGAGAAACCGAGGAGATCCATGAAGGTTCCAAGGTCCGTCGCACAGGACAGATCGCGTCTATTAAAGTAGGTGAAGGAATGGTGGGTCGTGTAGTAAACACGTTAGGCGAACCTATTGACGGGAAGGGTCCTATTAGCGGCCAACGTTACGAAATGCCGCTTGAACGGAAAGCCCCGGGTGTAATTTTTCGTGAACCGGTAAAGGAACCATTACAAACGGGTATCAAGGCCATCGATGCGATGATCCCGATTGGCCGCGGTCAGCGTGAATTGATTATTGGCGACAGGCAGACAGGAAAGACCGCGATTGCAATGGACACCATCATCAATCAAAAAGAATTTTATGCGGCCGGCAAACCCGTCTACTGCATTTATGTTGGTATTGGTCAGAAGGCGTCTAACATTGCCGGTGTAATGAAAACTTTGCAGGATGCAGGGGCTATGGCATATACGGTAATTGTCGCCGCGTCAGCGTCTGATCCCGCTCCTTTGCAGTTCTATGCACCTTTTGCCGGTGCTGCTATTGGCGAATATTTCCGTGATACAGGAAGGCCCGCATTGATCATTTATGATGATCTTTCAAAACAAGCTGTTGCCTATCG
>AR_comb_assmDRAFT_10295203_pt1 | contig 30610 bp, 28 predicted proteins | sample ArasoioldDNA_FD_10543 | JGI IMG/M metagenome (IMG submission 10543) | reverse complement strand
CCTTTCTGATCAGTCGTATTTGGGTATCTGCGCAAATAACATAAAAAATGTGGCTCGCGAAACATCGGACCCGATCTTCAATAAATTGCATGTAGCTGTAATGCCTAACCCGAGTTCGGGATTTTTTACCATCAAGCTTGGCTCGCTGGAAGAAAGTCGGATTACTGTTAGAGTGTTTAATGGTGTGGGCGCACAGGTTGAGCAAAAGGATAATCTTGCTGCCGGCAACGAACTTCGAATTGGGGGAAAGTACTCCACGGGCCTCTATTTGCTTGAAGTGACCCAAGGTGCCGAACGGGTTATTCTTAAGTTAATCAAGAATTGAGAACCATGCATGACCTGATGGTAAAGCAAATTTTCAAGAAGACCTGATATCCGTCACTAAAAAGTAGCTTTCCATATCATATCCTTCTACACACATTTCCCTGTTCTCATATTTTTCAAAAAAATCATCATAAAAAGGATTCCCATCTTCGCGTCGCAGCTTTATGGCTCCTTGCTTAGTTTGCAAAACAAATCCGATATGGGCGCTCTTACTTGTACCTCCCAAGGTCTTTCGTTCAACCCTGCCGGTTAGCGTCATCTTATTTAACTCATCGGCGGACATATTCTTTTATCTCCATTACTTTATTATTTACCTCTTGGATAACCAACAGCCGTAAGGTATCAATAATCCGGCCCTTTTTTACATTGCTATAGACGTGGTATCGGTAATGGTCCGCTGTGCCCATTGTCTTGGTTTTCGACTTCCTTTTCGGTTTAAAGCCGTACGTAAATTTTTTCCCATTCTGGAACTTAAATGATCGCAAGGCCTTCTCAATATCAGCTTTAACTGAACCGGTAACGGTTGCTTCAATGCGTTTAGGGGCGTCGGTTGTATTACCGATGAAAACACTTTTTTGTGACAGCTTCAATCGTCTGTCTTTTCTTTCCCTCACGTCATGCATTTTTTTGTTCATGATACTTTTTACCGAGGTTTTTCCAGGTGTCGTTTTCGGCTGATCTTCAACAGGAGTTATGCTTGGATCTCCAAGCAGTAAAAACTGAATTATTGTTTTCAGATCGGTAGGGTCCATTTTCACATCGCCTTTTTCTATGAAGCGCTGTTGCGCTTCAAGAAAAGCCCTTCCGGATGACGCTCCCTTTTGTATGGCAATCAAAAAATATTGAGTGATGTAATCGGCGCCCCCCTGGCCATGTGATGGTCCATACGCAGCCGTGGTACTGCCCACAAAGGCGACAGCTCCGTTTTGTAAATACGTATTTGAAATAGGCCGATGGATTTTGGTAGGGCGGTTTGGATTATAGAGAAGGGCGCCGTAACAACACTCAGCAGCTGTTACGGTGCCATATGAAACCTTATTCGCGAGCATTTCTGATTCTAAGCAAACCGGATAATTGTCTGAATTTTCGTTGGTCTGCCCATAGAATTCGGATGTCCGGGCACCGCCGTGGCAATTAAAGAAATGCATTCGTGTGGCCAGTTCCGGCTTTGTGTACGGGCCCAGAGTCGGAGGAGCGAGTTTTAACTTGGAATTGTTTTCAAATATATTCTTGAGTGAAGTCTCAGTCGATTTTTTCCACCATTTCACGCTTAATGAAAAATACTTTTTGTATGCGGACAGTTTCAGTGGCTTCCACTTGATGCTGTTTTGAATAAGTGCGATCAGGTATGAGGGATCGGTCTCTCCGGTGATATCAGGAAGCCGTCCGAGCACCCTGCCCGGCGCAATAAAATCACCAGCGTTCCGACTAAATGGAGCGTCGCACGCATAAGGAACGTCACTTGCAACAAAATTATCGTCGTCATCGGGAATTGGGATTCGGAACCGGCAGTGAGGAATTACATCTTGTGCTCCTAATAGCAACAAGTAATCCGGATGCAATTGGTTAAATATGCTATCAACAGCGATTTTACACTGTTCTGGATCAGTCGGATCTTTGACTGCTTTACTCTTCATTTTTTTCATAACCGGCACATCATCTACAAACACCAAGGAGCTATTTAGATTTCGTTTCTTATCCGTGGCGACCAGCTTTTTAACAGCCGCATGTATTTTTTGAAATCCTGGTTTGCCATATTTGTTCTGCAAGGCGCTGCGGTTTGAGATAATAACCTTGTCGATTGTCATAACAGCAAGTTTTATTGGTGAAGAAACTTTATGTCCGACCAAGCAGGATTATGAAGACGCTGGACCGGAAGGCACGGCGGGTGGCAGCATATTGTTTCATAAACATAATAAGGTACCTCCAAACGCTGAGTTCGTCAAAAAATAGTTTGAAGATTTTCGGCTATGTGTAAAATTAACTTATTCAGAATCCGTTTATTTTATTCTCTTGCCAGTCCCATTCATACAATTATATTTGCATTCCAAAATAAGTGTGGAAGGGGCAGGTTGAGAAATTTGATCAAGGTTTTTATTCTCAACTAGTTACAAAAAACTCACGTGACTGAGGTGGCGAAGCCATGCAAAAAATAAATGTTCAATCAAGCCGTAGGTGGTATGCGATCTATACCCGTCCCCGTTGGGAAAAGAAGGTAAATCTTCTTCTCAGTGCGAAGGGAATTGAAAGTTATTGTCCGTTAAATAAGATCAAACGAAAATGGAGTGATCGCCTTAAAACTGTAGAGGAACCGTTATTTAAATCCTACGTTTTCGTAAAAATAGATGATGGTGAAAAGACGCTGGTAAGGATGACGGATGGCGTGATCAACTTCGTTTACTGGAACAAGAAGCCAGCGATTGTTAGGGAAAAAGAAATCCAGACGATAAAAAGATTCCTTGACGAGCATGAAAATATTCATGTGTACGCGAAGGAAATAAAATTTAACGATCGTGTTCGTGTAACGTCAGGCACGCTGATGGATCATGAAGGGCTGGTGTTGGACGTTCGTCACAAGGTTGTGAAAGTTGCTATCGACAGCTTAGGGTACATTTTAGTCGCGTTTATTGAAAGAAGTAAATTAACTTCGGTGCAATCCAATGGAAGATCAAAAACTGCTTAAGGAATCTAACCGAAGGCCAATCCAATTCGTGTTTGTCGCAGGAATTATTGGATGTGTCTTGTTTTTGATTTCCTGCAGCTCCCAAAAGAAAGCATACTATTATTATCTCGAAAATGTTACCGATACTATTCATCACGGAGCAGTAAAAGTTGTTGAGCCGGTCATACAAAAAAATGATCAACTGTCGATTCAAGTATATAGTTCAGCAACGGATCCCAAGGTAGATGCATTATATAACCTGACTAACACAAACACGGGCTCTAATAATAACCCGGCGCTTCAAGGTTTCCTCGTAGATCAAAACGGCAATATCGAGTATCCCAGAGTTGGAATTATACATGCAGAGGGACTAACTAAAGAGCAATTCGGGGACAGTTTGCGGGCAAGGCTGTCGGCCGAGCTGACCAATCCTTCTGTTATCATTCATTATTTAAATTTCAGAGTAACTGTGTTAGGTGAGGTTGGACACGCTGGCACTATCTCGATCCCTTATGAAAGAATCAACATTTTTGAGGCAATCGGTTTGGCGGGTGACATACCGCTTACTGGCAAAAAAAACAGCGTGAGGATAATTAGGGAAGTAAATGGCGACAGGCAGGTGGGACTAATTGACCTTACGGCCAAAAATGTTTTTGAATCACCCTATTTCTATTTGCAACAAAATGACATCATAATGGTGGATCCGACAAAGGCCCGTGTTAGAACAAATGAAGAAACCATCATCCTGCAAAGAGTCACATTTGCCCTGACGTTTATTACTTCAGCTGCCCTGCTATACAGTCTTTTTAAATAAATTACTTGACGTTGCAATCAACTACCGTACTAGAAGAGAAATACATTGGTGAAAGAAACGAGGTTGAAGGCCTGAGTGTTAAAGATTTGTTTTTTAAGTACGTACGTTTCTTACCTGTCTTCATTCTTTCATTGGCTGTGGCGTTATTTGGGGCATACGTGTATTTGCGATATGCCACGCCTATTTATCGCGCCTCAGGAACCATTTTGATAAAAAATAATCAAAACGGTGGCAACAACCAATCGGGAGATCCCAAACTAAACCAGTTATTCTTGAACCAGGGAGTTCAAAACATTCAAAACGAAATTGAAGTTCTCAGATCAACGCCATTGATGCACCGAGTTGTTGATTCGCTTCATCTTCAAATAAGCTATTACGCGATAGGCAAGATCAAATCTCCAAATATTTATAAGCAAGGTCCTTTTTTGCTTTCAATATTTGAGCTAACCGATTCAGCAAGACCCTTTTCTCTCAACATCAAGTTTTCAAGTAGCAATGAATTTACCATTAACACGGATAAGAACCATTTTGGGTTCGGACAGTTGTTTAAGAACCGATTTGGTGTGTTCAGATTAGACCGCAACGCTTTTATCGGGGTGGGCAGGGAGTACACCGTAAACTGGCAGCCCACAACACAGGTTGCCTCTTCGTTGGCGGATCGAATAATGGTCGCTCCTAAACCAAATACCGGGATTCTTCAAATCAGCCTGGAAACCGCAAATCCTCGCATGAGCGCGGATGTGATTAATCAACTAATGATTGAATATGGCGAACAAACTCGCGAAGAAAAAAATAAAGAGGCTCGGCAAACTCTAAAATTTATCGATATACGCCTTGACACGTTGCAAAATGAAATTGACGATATCCAAAAAATCCTTCTGGCATTAAAAAGAAAATACAATTTAGTTGACCCAGACGCGCAGATGGGTAATTATCTTACCAGTGCCACAGAAGCTCAGAAAGCAATAGATGAGCAGCGACTTCAAATGAACATCGCGGGGATGATTGAAGATTACCTGACGGACAAAAAAAATCAATTCAACACAGTGCCTTCACCGTTAACCTTGACTGACCCGGCGCTCAGCGGATTTATTCTTCAATATAACACCAGTCAAATTGAAAGGAAGAAGCTAATGGAGGGTAATGTGCCCTCGACCAATCCTCTTGTGAAGCAACAAGAGGAGGTCATTGAAAAATTGCGGACGAGTATTCTGCAAGCGATCAAGAATGTTAAGGCATCGCAGCAGGTCACAATTAATACGCTACGAGGAACGGGAGGATCTGCAGAGTCGGAATTGAAAGTTTTACCCGCTCAGCTAAAGGAACTTGCCGATATTCAAACAAAACTAAAAAGCAAAACCGATCTCTTTGAATTTTTAATGGGCAGACGAGAAGAAACATCAATTTCATTAGCCTCATCGACGCCAAATTCTAAAGTTATTGACCAGGCTTATCCGTCCGCCACGCCCGTAAAACCGAACAAAAGATCAATCCAGTTGCTGGCAATGTTAATTGGCATCGGCCTTCCCGCTTTGTTTGTGTTCCTGTTAGAAGTGATAAATGACAAGGTTACAACGCGCGCTGATATTGAAAGGGTGACGCAAGCTCCTGTTTTGGGAGAGATAGGTCATTCATATGCTGACATGGCTTTGGTTGTCAACAAAACCAATCGCGGAATGGTTGCTGAGCAATTCAGAATTATCCGTTCCAATCTTCAATATGTTTTAAACAAGGTTGAAAAGCCAATCATTCTTGTGACTTCCTCATTTAGCGGTGAAGGAAAATCTTTTGTGTCCACGAATATGGGCGCGGTGATGGCGTTGGCCGGTAAAAGGACTGTAGTCATCGAGTTTGACATACGTAAACCTAAAATATTATCAGGTCTGGGCATCCCAAAACGGCCTGGTGTCACGAATTATGTGCTCGGTAAAGCCGATCTCGAACAACTTCCTACGCCGGTTCCCGGTTATGATAAGCTTTTCGTGCTTTCATGCGGACCTGTTCCGCCAAATCCATCAGAACTACTTTTGGAACCCAGAATAAATGACCTGTTTGACCATTTGAAGGAGAACTTTGACGTCATTTTTATAGACACGGCGCCAGTTGGCATGGTGAGCGACGCTATGACTCTTGGAAAATTTGCAAACTGCACCTTGTATATAGTGCGCCAGGGACATACTTATAAAAAGCAAGTTGCGTTAATCGACGAATTTTATCAGCACCAGAAACTACCCAAAGTATCTGTCGTGATTAATGACGTCAAGGTAAAACCTGGTTATGGTTATTACGGTTATGGACGGTATGGATATGGTTACGGATACAAATCAAATTACTACGAAGAAGAGCATCCCCCACAAAATGTGTTTACCCGTTTGTTTGGTCTTTTTGATTTGAAAAATCGAGGAAACGGTAAACCGAGAGTCTAGCAATTTTTAAATGAAAATTCTTGTTACCGGCGGCGCGGGTTTTATTGGCGCCAACCTGGTTGAACGTCTGCTTAAAGAAGAGAGGGTCGAGGCAGTGAGAGTGCTCGACAATCTCTCTACCGGTTCCGCTGATAACGTGGAGCATCTTGTGGCATCGCCCAAATTCGAATTCGTTAAGGGCGATATTAGAGATAATTCTGCATGCATGAAGGCATGCGAAGGGATGCATGTTATCTCGCACCAGGCAGCATTGGGCTCGGTACCGCGTTCGATAAAAGATCCCATTACGACGAACGAAGTGAATATTGGCGGCACATTAAATGTTTTCATGGCTGCGAAAGAAAACAACATAAAACGTATAGTGTACGCGGCCAGTTCATCTACATATGGCGATCATCAGGATCTGCCCAAGAAAGAAAACTACATTGGCAAACCCTTGTCTCCATATGCCGTTACCAAGTATGTAAACGAGCTGTATGCGGATGTATTTTCCCGCCTGTACGGCTTAGAGTTTATTGGGTTGCGATACTTCAACGTGTTTGGTCCCAGACAAAATCCGAAAGGTCCTTATGCTGCTGTGGTGCCTTTATTTGTCGAGGCCCTGTTAAAGGGGAAAGCTCTTGTGATTAATGGCGACGGCAAACACAGCCGCGACTTCACCTACATCGGCAACGTGGTACAAGCAAACATTCTCTCGTTGTTTACAAACAATAAAGAGGCAGTGAACCAGGTGTACAACATCGCTTACGGTCAGCAGACATCACTGTTGCAACTGGCTCAATATTTAACAAACATCTCAGGATTTGCTGTTGAGCCGATGCATGCTCCTGAAAGGCCTGGTGATGTGAAACATAGTCTTGCGGATATTTCGAAAGCAAAACAATTGTTGGGATATGATCCCGAAGTTTCCGTCGAGGAAGGACTAAGAGAGACATTTGAATGGTATAAGGAGAAGTTGAATGTAGTTGAAAAGTAGTTGAAGGGTGGAATAGTCCCCTCTCTACACCATGTTACCCCACATTCAACTACCGTAAACTACCTTAAACAATATGACACGTACAATCATAATAACCGGCGGTGCGGGCTTTATCGGTTCGCATGTTGTTCGGCTTTTTGTAAAAAAATATCCGGACTACAGGATTGTTAATCTTGATGCGCTGACTTATGCAGGCAACCTGGAGAATCTTAAAGATATAGAAGACGCGAGCAATTACTATTTTGAGAAGGCAAACATTCTAGACGCTTCCCAAATAGAAAAAATTTTTACCAATTACCAACCTGACGGAATCATTCACCTGGCTGCGGAATCGCATGTAGATCGTTCGATTCTTTCTCCACTAGATTTTGTTTACACAAATGTCATCGGTACGGTAAACTTATTGAATGCTGCAAGGAAGATTTGGCAAATCTCAAATTCGAAATCCGATCCGGGTAGCCAACGGGGCAGAAATGCATTCCTTCACATCTCTACAGACGAAGTATACGGAGCTTTGGGCGACACAGGCTTCTTTAAGGAAGATACTGTGTACGCTCCTAATTCCCCTTATTCGGCGTCGAAGGCCTCATCTGATCATTTCGTCAGGGCGTATGGTGAAACATACCACTTACCCGTGATCATTACTCACTGCTCAAACAACTACGGTCCCAACCATTTCCCCGAAAAGTTAATTCCTCTTTTCATCAATAACGTCATTGACAAAAAGCCGTTGCCCGTCTATGGCGACGGACTTTACACGAGAGACTGGCTTTATGTCAAAGATCATGCAGCAGCAATCGATCTCGTCTTTCATAAAGGAACCATCTTCGACACCTATAACATCGGCGGATTCAATGAATGGAGAAATATTGACCTGGTAAAACTGCTTTGCCGGTTAATGGATGAGAAATTAGGACGAACGCCAGGTGAAAGTGAAAAGTTGATCACTTATGTAAAAGATAGACCCGGCCATGACCGACGATATGCTATTGATGCAACAAAGATCAATGAGGAACTTGGATGGCGGCCGTCCGTAACATTTGAACAAGGACTTTCTGAAACAATCGATTGGTACCTGCAAAACGTCGAGTGGCTGAGAAATGTGACGTCGGGTGAATATCAAAAGTATTATGAGGAACAGTATGAAAGAGGTTGAAATAGTTGAAGGTTGGGGAATGGTTGTTGAAAAGTTGAAAATAGCGTCGTTAAAACAACATAAACAATCGTGTCCGTTCCCAACGATCTTAAACCAACTTGAACGACCTTCCGCTACTAACTAATTCTCATGTATGGACAATTATCAATTTTCTTTCGAGAAATTGGAAGTATGGCAATTCGCGAGGAAGTTAACCATTGACATTTATCAGGACACAGTTGCATTCCCCCAGGAGGAAAAATATTTGCTTATTTCTCAGTTGAGAAGGGCTGCTGTTTCTGTTGCCTCTAATTTGGCAGAAGGTAGTACAAGAATTTCGGCAAAAGATAAAGCTCATTTTACGACGATAGCTTTCAGCAGTCTGATGGAAGTTCTTAATCAGCTGATCATCGCTGTTGATCTAAGATATTTGAATGAGGAAAATTTAAACAGATTTCGAAAACAAATACAAACGCTTTCTGTGAAGTTGTCTAACCTCAAAAGAAGCCAGTTAAGAGGAGTCAGTAAGCTTGGATTAATATTTTGGTCTTTCATTATGCCAACCGTGACCCAGCAACTAGTTCCACTACATTAAACTACATTCCACCACTTTTCAACTATCAGATGAAAGGAATTATTCTTGCAGGCGGATCTGGAACGAGACTATATCCAATTACAAAGGCAATTTCGAAACAACTAATGCCTGTTTATGACAAGCCAATGATTTATTATCCTCTCTCCATTTTAATGATGGCAGGGATCAAAGACATTTTGATCATCACAACTCCCGAGGACAACCCGCAATTCAAGCGGTTACTAAATGACGGGAGCCAGTTAGGTTGTCATTTCGAATACGCCGTACAAAGCGTGCCCAATGGACTTGCACAGGCCTTCGTAATTGGCGAAAAATTTGTCGGAAAAGATAAATGTGCGTTGATACTCGGTGATAATATTTTTTATGGGGCAGGCCTGGGCAGACAGTTGCAAGAACTCAACGATGTGGAAGGCGGCTATGTCTTTGCCTATAAAGTCTCGGATCCGCAGCGTTATGGCGTAGTGGAATTTGATGACAGCATGAATGCAATCTCAATCGAAGAAAAGCCAAAGGAACCGAGATCGAATTACGCGGTTCCCGGCTTGTATTTTTATGATAATGACGTTGTCCAAATTGCTAAAAGTTTACAGCCCTCGACAAGAGGAGAATATGAGATCACTGATGTAAATAAAGTTTATTTGCAAAAGGGCAAATTAAGGGTGTGTATTCTCGAGAGGAGTACAGCTTGGTTGGACACGGGCACTTTCGAATCCTTGAATGACGCCGGTGAATTTGTTCGGGTCATTGAAAAAAGACAAGGCACAAAGATCGGATGCATAGAGGAAGTGGCTTACCGGATGGGATACATTGGCAAAGAAAAACTGCTGGAAATCTCCGCCCAACTAGACAAGAGTGGATATGGGGCTTATTTGAAGAAACTTATTAATGAAGAAGAAAGTTGAACGGTTGTTGAAAATAGTTGAACGTGGTTAAATGGTTGCTCAAGAGTAATAGTTGAAAAAATTGTTGAAAGTGGTTGAATATGGTTGAATGGTTGATTCACCAAGTCGAGGGAACTGCATTCAACTGTGTTCAACGATATTCCACCACATTCAACTATCTTCCATAAAAACGCAACATGTCATACTCCGCACACCCTACAGCAGTCATTGATGAAGGTTGCCAAATAGGTGACCGAGTTAAGATCTGGCATTTTACCCACATTATGCCCGGCTGCAAAATAGGTGACGGCTGCAGCCTGGGTCAGAACGTAGTTGTATCGCCCGGCGTGATATTAGGTAGGAATGTAAAGGTGCAAAACAATGTTTCCATCTATGAGGGTGTGATTTGCGAAGATGATGTTTTCCTTGGACCATCGATGGTTTTTACGAATGTGATCAACCCACGAAGCGCAGTTAGCCGCAAGCACGAATACATTAAAACGTTGGTAAGGCGAGGAGCAAGTATTGGAGCCAATGCAACCGTTGTGTGCGGAAATGAAATTGGACAATATGCTTTCATTGGTGCGGGAGCTGTAGTAACCAAGCCAGTCCCCGCGTATGCGTTGGTCGTGGGTAATCCGTCAAAACAGATTGGATGGATGAGTGAATATGGGCATCGGTTAAATTTTGATAAGGAAGGAAAGGCAGAATGCGAAGAAAGTAACGAACAGTATGTTTTGGAAAATAATTCAGTCAGAAAGTTGGCTTCACGGTCATGAAAAACTTTGCACTAATAGGCGCTGGCGGTTATGTAGCCCCACGGCATATGAAAGCAATTAAAGACACGGGTAATAATTTGATAGCTGCACTTGATCGGCATGATTCCGTGGGTGTGCTAGACAATTATTTTCCGGAGGCCGATTTTTTTATCGAGTTTGAAAGATTTGACCGCCATATTGAGAAACTCAAACGCCAGGGTATCCATACAGATTTTGTCACAGTATGCTCGCCAAACTATTTGCATGACGCACATATTCGGTTCGGTCTGCGCGTTGGTGCCGATGTGATTTGCGAAAAACCCCTGGTATTGAATCCATGGAATGTTGATGCATTAATGGAAATAGAAAAGGAAACCGGCAAGAATATCTTTACCATTCTTCAGTTGCGATTGCATCCCGCGATCATTGCTCTCAAGGAAAAAATTGAGAAAACGACGCTGGATAAAAAGCATGATATCAAGTTGCGGTATATTACTTCCCGCGGACATTGGTATCACATCAGTTGGAAAGGCGACGTGCAAAAGAGTGGAGGAATTGCCACCAACATTGGAATCCATTTTTTCGATATGCTGATTTGGATTTTTGGGAATGTGCTATCAAACGATGTTGCTCATCATTCGGACAATACTGCAAGCGGAAAACTGAGCCTCGAAAAAGCAAATGTCGATTGGTTTCTCAGCATTGATGCCGGTACATTACCTGAGGAGGCTAAAGGAGCAGGTAAGCGAACATTTCGTTCCCTCACCATCGACGGTGAAGAGTTTGAGTTTAGTGACGGGTTTACCGAATTGCATACTCGTTCCTATGAAGAAATTCTAAAAGGGCGAGGATTTTCGGTGGCTGAAACAAGAAAATCGATCCAACTTGTTCATGAAATCAGAAACCATCGGCAACTCTAAGATTGTGCAATCATACTTTGCAATTTTCACGACTCCGTTATTGGTTAATAGACGTGAAATCATCTTTTTCTCTCATTCGGTCACAATAAAATATGCGGCAAAGAGTTATTATGTTATTCATTCTATGAAGAACTCTAGCCAAAGGAAAAGGTATATTTCCTATAGTATTTTTGCTTTTTCGCTGATTACGGTTTTTGGAGTGTATGGATTTAAACGGTTGAAAAGCAACTCGACATCCGATTGTTTCTGCGCAAATATTTCAGAGTCCGTTTTACCAAGTGTAAGTTTGAGGTTAGAGAACGCCAGCGCCTGGGCAAAGGGCAGCTACCATTCTATCAAATGGAAAAAATCGTGTAACGTCCTTGAAGTAATCCTCAGTGTTGAGAGCTTGGAAGGAAAGAGACTTCAGGAAGAAACCTTCTCGCCGTGCGATTCAGAATACTTATTTCAGGTTCCTCAAAATTCTCCACCACGACTCAAAATTACATTAACAGCGAGAGATCAAAAACATACTCATGCTTCAATCGCTGTCGGCTATGTCACCACTGCCGCCGGAGATGCTACTAAATACGAATGGACACGCATTACAAACCACGCCGCGTTTGAACAAAGAGATGGTGCGATACCTGCTGTTATCAACAACAGAATGTTTTTGTATGGCGGATGGAATCCTTTTCACAAGGATCAAACGAATAATGAAATGTGGAGCTCGTCGAATGGCAAAGACTGGCAGTTCCTGGGGAATGCACCGTGGGAAAGAAGGCATTGTTCGGGTCGGGCCATGTTTAAAAACAAATTCTGGATAATTGGCGGTGACTGCAACCAGGGGCACTATCAAAATGATATTTGGACCACGGAAGATGGCATTCATTGGTCAAAAATCCTGGATTCCATTCCCTGGATTCCGCGAGTGAATTTTGGGGTACAGGTGTTTAATGACAAAATCTGGTTACTTGGTGGCGAGCGCGTAAATATAACGATAGCGGAAGATGAGCAGGCCTTCAATGACGTGTATTATAGCGAGGATGGCATCCATTGGACTAAAAGCGAAGCACCATTGCCAAGCGGAAGGGCTCATATTGGGAAGTTTACCGCTACCGACAAATTGTTTTTGATAGGGGGAACGGAGTACCATAACAAAAACGCCGTGAGTGATGTGTGGAATTCCGAAGACGGCAAAACATGGAGCTTGGTTTTAAAAACCCCACCGTGGAAAAAACTCTGTTATTCAAATTTCATTGAGTTCGACAACAAACTTTGGATAATGGGGGGCAATGGTCCGGCAGGAAATACCAACGATGTCTGGTATACCAGCGACGGATACAATTGGTATAAAATGAACGATGTGCCGTGGGAGCCACGACATGCATGTTCCCTTTTTAACATGAATGGATCTGTATTCCTGACAGCCGGATTTTTATTAAATGATGTCTGGCAATTGAGAAAAATATAGAAACATTCTCCATCCAGGTTTTTAACTTCTCGACTTAAACTATTTCTTCTTCGGATCATTTCTTCATTATTTATGGAATTAAAGAATAGTAGGATTCTTGTCATTGGCGGGGCTGGCTTTATTGGTAGTTTCGTGGTAAGAGAATTGCTTAAACACGACGTGGCGGAAGTTGTCATTTATGATAATTTCACCCGCGGGAAATTCGAAAACATTCAAGATTGTCTGAAAGACAAAAGATGTCGGCTGAATGAATTTGGAGGTGACATTCGCGATGTGGATATATTGGATAATGCAATGAAAGGTATTGATTATGTTTTTCACCTTTCAGCAATGTGGTTGCTGCACTGCAAAGATTTTCCAAGAACCGCATTTCACGTGAACATCGAAGGCACTTTTAATGTCCTGGAGGCGTGCGTGAAAAATAAGGTCAAGAAATTAATTTATTCTTCTTCAGCTTCAGTATATGGGGACGCCGTACAAGTTCCGATGACTGAAGATCATCCATACAACAATAAAAACTTTTACGGCGCGACCAAAATCGCCGGGGAGGCGATGTGCACTGCATTCAATGACCGCTATGGGTTGGCAGTAATTGGTTTGCGCTATATGAATGTATACGGCCCGGGCCAAGATCAGACTGCTGTTTACACCGGGGTAGTCCCAATCATGCTAAATAAGATCGATGCGAACGAGGGTCCGGTCATCAATGGTGATGGCAGCCAGGCATACGATTTTATTTATGTTGAAGATGTAGCACGTTGTAATGTGGCGGCGCTTACCAGCGAGACATGTTTTGGATTCTACAACGTGGGTACGGGAGTCCAAACATCTATACGTGACTTATGCGATACAATACTGAGATTGAAAAAATCGCAACTAAGAGTAACCTACAAACCCTACAGCGCAGATGATGCGAGGGCACTGGTAAAAAATCGAATCGGCTCTCCTGTAAAAGCCAAAAAAGAATTGGGTTTTCAGCATACTTATGACCTTGAGACCGGTCTTCAGAAACTGATCGACTGGCGCGATACAGGCGTCTTTAATTAAGCATATGAATACGACTTTTGAAAAAAGGACCATTCCCATTGCTACTCCGTCAATGGGCGAGGAAGAATGGATGGCGGTGCGTGAGCCTATTGAAAAAGGATGGCTTACGCAAGGTCCGAAGGTTAGGGAGTTTGAAGCGTTGTTTGCTCAAATGCACAACGTGAAACATGCCCTTGCAGTTTCGAATTGTACCACTGCTTTACACCTTGCTTTGGTGGGTTGTGGAGTGGGGCCGGGCGACGAGGTGATCGTTCCTTCTTTTACCTGGGTGGCGACTGCTAATGCGGTCCTTTACTGTAATGCCACACCGGTGCTTGTGGACATTGATCTTACAACATTCAATATTGATATTTCACAGATCGAAAAAAAGGTCACTCCAAAGACAAAAGCAATTATCCCAGTCCACCTTTTTGGGTTGTGCACTGATGTAGACCTTATACGGGAAAAGTTTCCGCAATTAAAGATAGTGGAAGATGGAGCCTGTGCCTCGGGAGCTAGTCTTCGCGGCAAGCCTGCGGGAGGTCTTGGCAACATCGGTTGTTTTTCATTTCACCCGCGCAAGTCCGTAACCTGCGGCGAAGGGGGTATGCTCACTACTAATGACGATGACGTTGCCCTACATCTTGATATGCTCCGCAACCATGGTGCTTCCATTTCAGAAGAGCAGCGGCACCATGGCGCTAAGCCCTATTTGCTTTCTGCTTTTGACATTGTTGGCTATAATTACCGTATGACCGATTTGCAGGGCGCAGTTGGTTTCGTCCAACTAAAAAAGCTAAACTCATTTATTGATGAAAGAAATCGATGGGCGCAATATTACCGCGAACAGTTGGCAGAGGTTGACTGGTTGAAAACACCGGTGGTTCCTCAAGGGTATAGGCATGGATGGCAGAGTTATGTAACTTTCGTGGATGAGAAAAAATCTCCAAGGAAACGGAACGAGATCATGGAGATCCTGCAGCAAAAGGGCATAAGTACCCGTCCTGGAACACATGCCATACATATGTTAGGGGCGTATGTAAAAAAATTTGGGTACAGCCCTCATGACTTCCCTTCTTCTTTCGCTGCTGACCAATATTCGATGGCTATTCCTTTACATAACAAAATGGTAAAGGAAGATTTTGACTATATCGTTGAAGCATTAAAATCGTTGTAGAGTGTGCGGCATTGCTGGAGTTTTTCATTTGAATGGTGACCCCGTTTTCCGTGACCAGATTCAGAAGATGACGAATACGCTGGCTCATCGTGGTCCTGATGGGGAGGATTGCTTTGTTGATGGAAACCTTGGGCTTGGTCATCGGCGTTTAGCAATTCTTGATGTTTCTCCCGCCGGTAAACAACCAATGTCATCAAAGAATGCAGAATGGACTATTGTTTTCAATGGTTGTATCTATAATTATCGTGAGTTAAAGAAAGATCTCAGCTCAAAAGGTCACACATTTGTTTCCACCGGTGACACAGAAGTAATCGTGGAAGGCCTCGCAGAATACGGGCCCTCATTTTTTGAGAAACTTGATGGCATGTTTGCCATTGGTGCATGGAATACGAAAACCCGGGAGCTGTGGTTAAGTCGTGATCGCTTTGGGGTAAAACCGCTATATTATTACCTGCGAAAAGGGACTTTTCTTTTTGCCTCTGAAATAAAAGCCTTCTTCACTCATCCTTCGTTCAGCATTTGCCTTAATCATTTTGTGTTGAATGAATACTTCACCTTCCAAAATCAATTTACTTACCAGACTTTATTTGACGGTGTCTATTTGCTGCCTCAGGCGAACACAGTGCGCGTTAATGTCGATACGCAAGAAGTTAACCACCAGTCGTGGTGGGATTATGATTTCTCCGTATCGGACGAGAAGATTGGTTTCGAAGAAGCCTGCAGGGAAACGCAGCGATTATTTTCAAAAGCAGTAGAAAAGCAAATGATCTCGGATGTTCCCGTCGGTAGTTACCTATCGGGCGGAATGGATTCCGGGTCGATTTCTGTTATTGCATCGCAACACATCAAAAGACTGTACACGTTCACTTGCGGCTTTGACATGAGTGAGGTGACAGGCGTCGAGGCCAATTACGACGAAAGGCGTGATGCTGAGCTAACGGCGAACTTCATCAAGTCGGAGCACTATGAGCAGGTGATGAATGCCGGTGATCTTAGCTGGTCATTGCCCAGGCTTGTGTGGCATCTCGAAGATCTGCGTGTAGGGATGTCCTATCCCAACTTTTATATTTCAAGACTGGCTTCAAAGTTTGTCAAGGTTTGTTTGCAAGGAACCGGCGGAGATGAACTATTCGGGGGATATCCCTGGCGTTATTACCGGATATTCAAATCGCTTAGTCAAAAAGATTTCTTCAACCAATACTATGATTTCTGGCAACGCATGGTGCCAGATGGGCAGAAAAAGCAGCTGTTTACTGAAAAGATTCTGAACACGATTGATATGGATGAGCCACGCCAGATTTTTGAGCGGGTTTTCCTTTTCAATAACAAGTTACGGTACGATTCTCCGGAGCAGCACATTAACAATTCGCTTTATTTTGAGATAAAAACATTCCTGCCTGGTCTCCTGCTGGTGGGCGATAAGCTTTCGATGGCGCATGGTCTTGAAGAACGTTTTCCATTCCTGGATAATGATCTTGTCAATTTTGCGCAAAGGATCCCGGTGAAATATAAACTTGGGCGGTTGGAGTTGATGAAAAAAATTGATGAAAATGAATTTCGTGACAAGCAAAGATTGTACACGGAATATGATGATGGCAAAAGTGTTTTGCGTCGCGCAATGGAAAGTTTTTTGCCCGAAAGAATAATCAATCGCAAAAAACAAGGATTTTCGGCACCGGATGAAAGCTGGTACCGGGGTGAAAACGCAGCGTACATGAAAGATCTTCTCTTGAATAAAAAAACGGTGAGCTCAGAGTATATCAATCCAGGTTACATCGAGGCTATTATTGACGACCACATCAATCATAAGGTGAATCACCGCTTGTTACTGTGGAGCCTAATGAATTTTGAGTGGTGGTGCAGGATATTTCTAAACGGGGAAAAGGTAAACTAATTGGAACGAGACAAAGCCATTGCCGAGCTAAACAATGAAGAGCTTGAAAAATTTTTCAAACTCCTCCAGTTGTTGAAAGATGAGTTCGAAAACCAGATGAAGATACAATTCGATAGATCACTGCCGTTCGCAGACCTCTTGTTTGACAGATGGGAGAGAGCCAGGTACTTGGGATTCGGGGATGGGGCTTCCGTCTATGACAGCTGTTGCATCTTTGGCAATGTGAAGGTGGGCAAAAACACGTGGGTGGGACCTTACACGGTTCTTGATGGTTCCGGAGGCTTGGAAATCGGTAGCAATTGCAGTATATCTGCGGGCGTTCAAATTTATTCACACGACAGTGTTGAATGGGCAACCAGCGGCGGCTCGGCGCCCTATTTGTACGCCCCTACAAAAATTGGAAATAACTGCTATTTAGGACCGAATACGGTCGTCGCGAAAGGCGTTGAGATCGGGGACGGCTCAGTAATTGGAGCAAATAGTTTTGTCAACAAATCTTTTCCTTCAAAAAGCAAGCTCGCCGGGTCACCCGCTAAATTAATTGTTTAACATGCCTGCAGTTTCCTTAGACGATCTTTTTGTTGCACCAATCTCTTTGGATGGAAAATTTATTTCTCTCCAAAGAAATAATGAAGACATCGAGAACAACCAGCAACAAACAGAGAAGATCTTTAGTGACAAGTGGACAGAAGTGGAGCAATATAAAAATGTTGAAAAACTTTATCAATTTCAACTCGAGTGGTTTTTAAAATTGTATGGGTTTGATTCAACCGATCAGCTTCGGCAATTTTTGCGCTCAAAAAAAGTGATCATTGATACAGGTTGTGGCTTGGGTTATAAGGCGGCATGGTTTGCTGAGCTGTCGCCAGATAGCCAAGTGATCGGAATCGATATTTCAGACGCCGTGCACCTTGCGGCGAAAAATTTTTCTCATTTTCCGAACCTCTACTTCCTTAAAGGGGATATAGCCAATACAGGTTTGCGATCAAACCAGGTTGACTTTATGGTATGCGACCAGGTTATCATGCACACGGAAGTTCCGGAAAACACTTTTGCTCACTTAGCCGATGTAACAAAACAAGGAGGGCAGTTCGCATGTTATGTTTATTCGAAGAAGGCATTACCGCGCGAACTGGTCGACGACCACTTTCGCACAGCCACTCATGAAATTCCCAATGAAGAAATGTGGAAGTTCTCGGAACAACTAACCGAATTGGGTAGACGGCTGAGCGAATTGAATATAACCTTTGAATCCCCGGACATTCCTTTACTCGGTATCAAAGGCGGCAAATACGACATTCAGCGGTTCATCTATTGGAACTTTTTAAAATGCTTTTGGCGTGAAGATTGGGGATTTGAACTCTGCAAGAGTACCAACTATGATTGGTACGCCCCGAGCAATGCAAAACGGTTTTCAAAAGAAGAATTTTTAAAAATGGTTTCACAAAATAAGCTGGAGACCACTTTTTTTCACGAGGAAGAGGCCTGTTATTCCGGAAGATTTTTAAAAAAATAATATGGGAGATGAGCTCTTAACGGACCAGGAAATAAAATTCGGTGCTGAAAAGATAAATGGTAAGCAAGTCTGCAGCCGGTGCATTTATGACGAGTCGGTGCCCGCGATCACATTCGACGCCGAAGGCGTTTGTAATTATTGTTGCATGGTAGAGGACTTAAAAGCTGAGTACAAAACGGGCACTGCGGAAGGCGAACGAGATCTTCTTGAAATCGTGGACCAAATTAAAAGAGATGGCAAGGGGAAAAAATACGACTGTGTTATTGGTGTAAGCGGTGGAACAGATTCTTCGTACATGGTTTATTGGGCCGTACAGCATGGCTTGCGACCGCTGGCTGCCCACTATGACAACACTTGGAACACAGCGATCGCAACCGAAAACATTCGCAAAGTTTTGACCAAGCTGAATGTGGATCTTTATACTCACGTAGTAAACAATAAAGAAATGGACGACATATACCGTTCATTTTTTTTGGCAGGAGTGCCGGAAATCGATGCACCTACTGATCTTGCTCTCGCTGAAACTCTGTATAGGGCTGCCAGTAAGCATAACATAAAATATATTTTCGAGGGTCACTCTTTTGTTGCGGAAGGCATCACTCCACTTGGAAAAAATTATTTTGATGGAAAATATATTTCCTCAATTCACAAAAAATTCGGGGAAATGAAAATGAAAACTTTTCCCAACATGCCGTTTTGGACTTTCGTAAAATGGACCGCGCTGAAACGAATTAAGAAAATCCGTCCATTCTGGTTCATCAAATATTCCAAGGAAGATGCAATGAAATTTCTTGAAAAGGAATTTGGCTGGCAGTATTATGGTGGGCACCATTTAGAAAATAGGATGACTGCATTCAACCATAGTTATTATTTTCCGAAAAAGTTTCATATAGATTATCGAAACAATAGTTTGAGTGCGTCTGTGAGGGCGGGCAAATTGTCAAGGCAACAGGCCCTCGAGGAGTATTACAATCAGCCACCCTACCTGGAGCCCGAATTGCTGGAATATTTTAAAAAACGTCTTAGGTTTAGTGAACAAGAATTCCAGTTCATCATGAACCAACCTCCGAAATATTGGTTTGAATATCCCACCTACAAAAAGCGTTTCGAGTTGTTGCGACCATTTTTCTATTTATTGATGCAGTCGCATTTGGTCCCGCACAGCTTTTACATGAAATACTGTTTCCCCGTAAAACAACAATGATCACGATCGTCGATTACGGAATGGGAAATCTAGGCTCTATTCAGAATATGTTCAAACGTATTAAGGTAGAATCGGAGACAACCAGTGATGTAGCCACTATCGCTCGGGCTAAAAAGATTTTATTGCCTGGCGTGGGCGCCTTCGATGCCGCGATGCAAAAGATTGAGAGTGCTGGTTTACTAGAAGTGCTGAACCGAAAAGTGTTGGATGATAAAGTCCCCACCTTTGGGATATGCCTGGGAATGCAACTTCTGACCAAATCGAGTGAGGAAGGCAAACTGCCCGGTCTGGGATGGATCGATGCGAGGACAGTCAAATTTAATTTTACAAACAACTCGTTGAAAATACCTCACATGGGCTGGAACACCGTTAATGTTAAACGAGAAAGCTCGTTGATCAACGATCTGCCTGCGGAGCCACGATTTTATTTTGTTCACTCATATTATGTGAGCTGCGCTGAAGCGGCTGATGTGTTGACAACAACTCATTATGGTACCGATTTCCATTCGATTATTCAACACGACAATATTTTTGGTGCGCAGTTCCACCCGGAAAAAAGTCACAAATTCGGAATGAGGATCCTCGAAAACTTTGCACGAATTTGATATGCTCAAAACAAGAGTAATTCCATGTCTTCAGTTGGTGGGTGATAGCCTCGTTAAGACAATAAGGTTTAAGACACCTAATTACATAGGTGACCCGATCAATACCGTGCGCATTTTTAATGAGCTCGAAGTTGACGAATTATGCTTCCTTGACATTCGGGCTTCACTTGAGCACCGGGAGCCAAACATTGAAATCCTTCACCAAATATCAAATGAGTGCTTTATGCCGCTTTCCTACGGGGGTGGCATTACCGATTTTGAGATGGCGAGAAGAATATTTTCTATCGGCTTTGAAAAAGTCATTGTAAACACATACGCGGCACACGAATTATCGTTGGTTAGCGGCATCTCCGAATATTTCGGAGCCCAGGCAATGGTGGCCTCTATCGATGTTAAGAAAAATGTTTGGGGTAAATACAGTGTATTTATAAACGACGGTACCGAAAAGATCGAAAAAGATGCGGTCGAGTGGGCAAAGGAATTGGAAAGCGCCGGCGCTGGTGAAATATTGCTTACATCTATGGACAGAGATGGAACGTGGACTGGCTTCGACGTAGATATCACAAGAAAAGTGTCAGAAGCCGTAAACGTGCCAGTGATTGCAAATGGCGGTGCCGGCCGAATAGACCATATCGCGGAGGTCGTAAAAAAAGGAAAGGCGTCTGCTGTTGCTTTAGGAAGCATGGTAGTATACCAGCAGAAGGGGATGGGCGTATTGATAAATTTTCCGGATAAAATAAAACTGGACGAAATGATCTCAATATGATGCGGGTTGCCCTGTATGGGAACATCTGTAATAACTATTACGTAATAGCAAAATGCTTAAGAGAAAACAATATTGCGGATGCTCACTTGTATCTAAATGATAAGGTCGATATGCAGCATCGACCGGAAAGCGATGACCCACATCTCAAAAACAATTATCCCGAGTGGATCCATATGGATAATCGATGGGATCCTTTCAAATTCTTAAAGCGGCTTGATAAGAGTTTTATCAAAGAATTGAACACTTATGACGTTGTGTTCCTGTCGGATCTTGGAGTCCTGCTTGCACCATACATTAAACCAAAAAAAATCTTTTATGTCACCGGGGGCGACCTTACACGGCTACCTTTTTCCGACAGATATATGCGAGAATTGGGCGGAATGAAATTTTGGTTAAGCCGTCAATACATTCCTTTTATGCAGCGAAAAGGAATTCGCAACTTTGATAAGATAATTACCCAGCCATTTTACCCGTTCCGTTCTGCACTGGAGAAAATAAGAGTCGATAACCAAAAGATTAGCAAAAGCTACTATCCTGTCTTGATCGATACTGATAGTGTCAAATTTGTTCCTGATGCATGGGAAAAAATTGATGCTGTAAATCGCAAAGCCTTACAACCCTTCAAATTTATTTTTCTTCATCCATCCAGGTTATTTATTGAAAAGAAAAAATATTATGTGGAAATGGGAGTGTGGAAGGGCAACGATAATTTATTCAAGGGGTTTGCTATTTTTCTCGATAAGTATAAAATCGACGACGCCTGCATTGCGATGCCCGAGAGGATTCATTCTCCTGATATTAGCCTGGCAAAGCAAATCATCGCTGATCTCAGTATTGAGAAAAATATTGTGTGGCTGAAGCCTTCCAATGAGGAAGGATTTACAAGGAGTGAACTCATCAATTACTATTCATTATGTGATCTCGTGGGTGACGAATTTGGTACGGGTTGGTTTGGCGCGATAGTACTAGAAGGAATGGCTTGTGGCAAACCTACCTTTTGTTATGTGGACGAAACGGTGATGAGACAACTCTATCCCTGGCATCCAATTATTTCCGTAAAAGAACCGGAACAAATTGCTGAACGCATTGCTGAGTTCTATTTTGATAAAGTGAAAAAAGTGCAGCACGGCGAGCTTTCCCGCCAATGGGTCAAGCAGTTTCATTCGATAACAAACGGGACGCAGATATATGTCGAGAATTTCAAAAAAGACCTTCAAGATATTTTTAAACTGAACTGATGATTGGCTGGCTGAAAACAATATTGAAAGATTCGATGATGTACGGGATCGGCTTCGGAGTGTCGCGGTTCCTGCAGGTTCTTATTCTGCCGTTAATTGCCAAATCTCTTTCTGTAAGCGAATACGGATATTACTCCAATTATGTAATCTTTTATACCATCGCCGGGGCAGTTTTTCTGCTGGGAATGGACAATTCTGTCGCCCGTTTTCTTTTTGACTCGGATCAGAAGCAGTATCACCGCAAAGTCTTTTCCACTGCACTTTTCTGCATATTCATAACAAGCACTGTTGCAGCGACTGTATTTTGGTTTTTCCCTCGGATCTTGTTGAAAGCAATAAATGTACCGCCGGCCTATTCTGCTGCGCTACCCTATACTTTATTCATTTTCCCCCTGCTGGTCCTCAACAATTTTTTTTTAAGCTGGTTTAAATGGAAAAGACAGAAATTCTTTTTTCTCCTTAATTCGATAGGCGTTGTCATATTTTTACTACTGCCATTGCTCATTGCACAACGTTCTCACAGTATTACCTTCTTAGTAGTATTCAGAATCATCTTTTTTAGCCAGCTTGCCGTGGCAGGCATTTCGACAGTTCTTTGTTCGCATTACATCCGGCCTGTTTTTGATAAGTCGCTTTTCCTATCGATGCTTAAATACGGATTCCCATGGATGCTCGTATTTCTGCTGGGTCTTTCAAGGTCATATTTGGACCGGCTGTTTTTGACTCGTTATCTGAACAACGATACCTATGGAGTGTACAACTTTTCCGCACGTTTGGCGACGTTGCTTTCGGTAATCATCACGGCCTTTGAAATGTCATTTGGTCCACTTGCGTACAGTATCTGGAATAAGGAAGGTGCAAGTCTTTTTTTTGCAAGATTACAGAGCGCCTATACACTACTACTTTCAACAGCTGCATGCATTATAGCAATCATTTCCCCTGTGCTCATCCTGCTCTTGGGAGGTGCAAAATACAGTGGCGCTGAGATGGTGTTGCCATTCATTCTGTTTTCCGCCATACCACTTACATTAGTTAATTTCAGTAGCCTCGGCACTGCTTACGCAAAAAAATCTTTTTTAAGTACGATCACATTGCTTATTGGGTTTACCGCAGTGCTTCTGCTTAATGTAATTCTAACTCCGGTGTATTTGCAATACGGAGCTGTAAACGCGTCGTTAATTGGGCATATTCTTATTGCCATATCGGGGTACTATTTTTCACGGAAATATTATCAGATTGCATTCAACTTTAAGAAAGATGCCATCATTTTTATCCTGTTCCTTTTCCTTTCTGTTGGGGCTGTGCGGTTTCATATCTCAAATAATGTTTACCAGGACATAGTAATCAAATTATTTTTATTGATTGTAGTCGGTTCAGTCATTTTTGCATTTTTCTTTAGATCAGAATATAAAAAAGTTCTTTCCCTGGTAAAAAATGTGAATTACCTGAGGGTTGGGAGTAATGCAAGTGTTTGATCGTCTCATTGGTTAGTTTTATCGTTTTGTCCAGAGGGCCGACGCAGATCAAAATATAATCTTAAAAATACAGAGCTATGACGCTGTTCGAGATTGCGCTAAAGGCCGTTAATCGCATACCTTTTCTAAAGGGAGTATGGCAATCATGGTGCAGGTATGCTGTTTTGCACAATACGACAAGGGCCCAGCTGAACAAATTTTACAACAGACTCAATCAAAAGGAAAGGATAATTTTCCATTACATGTTTGCGCGGATATTTAGAAATAGGAAAGTCCCTTCACTAAATGCTGAGTGGGTCGTTAAGTTTAAGAATACAGAAATTAGGATGCCCCTGCGCTCGGAGAATCTTTGGCTGGATTGGGACCTTGCCGTTTCCATAATGGGGCATGACCTCGAGATAAAATATTTCTATGAAAAATTCATCGAATTAGAAAGACCCGTCTGTTTTTTGGATGTTGGCGCAAACTATGGTACCCATTCATTGCTGTTTTTATCGCAAGGAGTCAACGCCATTACTTTTGAGCCAAATCCTGAATGCACGCCCATATTTCAGTCTTTGCTGTCAGCAAATCATTTGCGTGGCCAATTGGAAACATATGCAATTGGGGAAAAGAATTCTTCTGCAGAACTCGTTTTTCCGAAAGGTGACACTTGGAACGGAAGTCTCGACACCGCATACCAACATGGAATGAAAGCAGCAGGTGATCTTGTTCACATCAAAGTGGATATAGTCAGCTTAGATAATTGGATCGAGCAGCATAAGATAAGGCCGAATATTATCAAGATAGATACGGAAGGCTTCGAGCTAAACGTTCTACGGGGCGCAAGAAGGACCATTACCGAATCAAAAGCAGCTATTGTCTTTGAAACAAACAAGGGTCAGGAACGAAGTGATTTATTCAATGAATTCAAGTTTCTGGGGTACGATGTTTTTGAATTAAAGGACGTGTTTAACAATCCCCGCCGTTTTACGCAAGAAGAGTTTATCAACTCTCATGAGACAAATTTTCTCGCTCTAAGTGGTAGTGGAAAAATAGAATTATCATAAAATAATTTTACCGCAGGAGGATAATATGTTGGTGTCCGTCGTAATGCCAGTGTACAATGCGTCACAATATTTAAGGGAATCGATTCAGTCGTTGATTGATCAGACCTATGAGCGATGGGAACTTATCGCTATAGACGACGGATCTACGGATAATAGCAAGGAGATTTTGAACTCCTATTCCGATTCGCGAATAAAAATCTTTGCGAGAGAAAATGGTGGACAATGTGCCGCGACAAATACAGGGCTCAAACATATTAGCGGTGATTTCGTCCAGTTTTTTGATGCAGATGACCTGATGGATAAGGATAAAATTTCTGTACAGGTAGAAGCCTTGAAAATGCATGGAAACAACTGCGTCGCTATTTGTAAGTGGGCCTTTTTCACGGAAACGATCGCCGATGCAAAATTTAAAGAGGAGCCGATCTACTTTACAGCGGCCCCATTAGATTGGCTTCATAAATTATGGTCATATGAAACCATGATGCCCAACCATGGCTACTTGATCCCGCGGGAAATCATTGAAAAGGCCGGAAGATATTATGATGAGAATTTGTTTCTTAATATAGACTTCGAATATTTCACGAGAATGGTTGTTCATGCGGATGCTGTTGTTTATTGTCCAGAGGCTGTATGTTATTACCGAAAGGGAATTGCATCAGCGAAGACATACAGGCCGCATTTGAGCAAACGCCTATCGGCATTAGAGTCCAGGTGTAAGGCCATTGGTTGTGTGCTGCAAAGAGACCAAAGTGAAAAAACCAGGTACGCGTGCAAAATGGCGCTCACCATACTGACGTACTCCTATCCCGAAATACTTCCTTATGCGCAGGAAGCATTGAGGAAATATGACCTGGGAAAATTTGGAAGGTTCGGCGGGCCAAAATTTAAGGGCTTGTCGACACTTCTTGGTTACGCCAATGCAGTAAGGATTAAAAAGCTCATGAAGATCTAGAGCAATGCCTGAGCCATTAGTATCGGTGATAATGCCGGCCTACAACGCCGAAAAATATATTGCAGAGTCAATTCAATCGGTGCTCAACCAAACTTATACAAATTGGGAACTCCTTGTTACAAACGACGGCAGCACTGACAATTCCGAGACCATTGTCCGCTCGCTCGTTGATCCGCGAATAAAGATATTCAGCCAGCAAAATAGGGGAGTCAGTGCAGCGAGAAATGTGGCCCTTGATAAAATGCAAGGGGAATATTTCACCTTCCTGGATGCGGACGATTTACTGCCGTCAGAAAGTTTGAGTAAAAGAATTGCCTTCGCTGAAAAGCGCCACGACACAGACATGCTTGCTGGCGCGGTTTCTTTTTTTAAGCCTAACGGAGAAGAGAAACACTGGCATCCGAATTTTAAAGGGGATCCGTTGCAAGCATTCATAAGGATTGATGAAAAAGTTTTTTGCAATCCTTCACTTTTGATTCGTCGCAAACCTTCAATTTCATACCGGTTTAAAGAAGGCATGAGCCATGTAGAAGACTTACTTTTTTTTGCAAGCATAGCAAGCCAACAGCCACACCGTTACGCGTATCTTGATGATGTTGTCTACAAATATCGCGTCACTGGCAATTCAGCGATGAAAAACTTAAAGGGACTGGAAAACGGTTATTGGACTTTTTTCGAAAGCGTAAAGAATTTGCCTAATGCTCTTCCTCAAAATGTACGCTATCTGAAGTGGCGCATTGTGCGCATCATGATCCTTTCGTACCTGGCAGGGGGACGCGTGCTAAGCGCAGCAGGCGTTCTGCCAAAAATATTTAAGCTGTAATGGGGCGAAGAAAAAATATACTTATTGTTACTCATTGGGGCTACGAGGAGGGTCTGATACAATCTTACACTTTACCGTATTTGCGAATCATTCACCAGGTATTGCCGGAATCTCGCATATTTCTGATTACACACGAGAAGAATAAACTGGAACAAAACAAAGACAAGCTTAAAAGGATAGCCGACGATCTGAAGAACGATCACATAACCTTGATTCCGGAACGATATCATTCCGCCGGCGTGATGAAATATTTGTTGGCCGGCGTGTCCTTGCTTAAGCACGTATGGCTCATTCTCACTCAACGAATAGGATATGTGCACTCTTTTTGTACACCGGCGGGGAGCTACGCATGGTTCTTGTCCAAACTTACCAACTCTTCGCTCATCATCGACAGTTATGAACCGCACTCGGAGTATATGAGAGATTCCGGAACGTGGAGTGAAAAGAGTTTCGCATACCGATTTCTGCGGCTAATGGAGAAAAAGCAGGCTCAGTCAGCAAAACACATTATTGCAACAACCCCAGGCATGTTGCCCTTTACCGAAACCCGGTTCCACATTACGCTCAAAAATGGTTTTGTCAAACCCGCTTGTGTAAACCTTGAGAAATTCAGCTATAAGCAAGTTGAAGCCGCAAATATTCGAAACGAACTTGGGCTTGAACACAAAATCGTCGGGTTGTACGCTGGAAAGTTTGGCGATTTCTATTTGGATACAGAGATATTTGATTTTTTCCAATCCGCCTTTGAGTTTTGGCAAGATAGTTTGCATGTGTTGCTTCTCTCCGATTTGAAGGAAGAACAGTTAAACCAATTTTGCAGGCAATACCAACTTAGTCGAGACAATTTCACTTTGATAAACGTTTCTCATCAATTAATGCCCTCATATTTATCGGTTGCAGACTTTGCGATTTCTCCTTATCGCCCGGCACCGTCGAAAAGATTTTGTACTCCCATAAAGAATGGAGAGTATTGGGCAATCGGCCTCCCTGTAATAATCACTAAAGACATCTCGGTGGATTCAGATATTATTGATCAAAATGACATTGGCTACGTGTTGAGGGATTTGTCGAAAGGAGAATACCGGAATGCGGTACGCAAGGTTGATACTTTAATAAAAAATGATCGTGATCGGTTGAGAAGCAAAATAAGAGAGATAGCAGTTTCGAAAAGGTCATTTGATATTGCAGACAAAATTTACAGCAAAATTTACCGCTAAGTATGTCAAACCTTTATTTCCTGGGTGTGCGGAAGAGTACAATCAAGAAGACGCAACCCTTTAAATATTTATTTGACCTCAGGGATAAGAGAATATATAAGCAAGTGATGCTATCATTAGCAGACAAAATTGAGAATTATTCAAGTGATGAATCCGTCATCGCTTACTCTGTAAATGGAAAGAAGTTAAAGTTATTCTTTCGAAAGTTTCCCTGCAGCGATCTTAGCGTTTTCCAACAAGTTATCGTGTTAGGGTGCTATGAGCCAATTATCCGGAAAATGTTGTCCTGTTTTTCGCCGTCAGCGCAGGTGAAAATAATAGACGCAGGAGCCAACGTAGGGTATGCAAGCATCTATTTCAAAAGCTTTTTTCCACTCGGGGAGATCGTCGCCATTGAACCTGAACAAAATAATCAGCAACAAATTGAGAAAAATGTTCACATCAATGGCATCCAATTAAACAACCTTGTAAATGGAGCCCTATGGAATCGATCGGCTGTCCTGGAAGTAGCCCGCGATTTTAGGGATAACAGAGACGCTGCATTCACAGTACGCGAAATAACATCTGGAACGGGAATTACTGGTTTCAGTTTCGACGATATCCTTCGGATGAATGAATGGACCAATGTGGATTTATTAAAAATTGATATTGAGGGTGGCGAAAGATTTTTGTTTTCGGATGATGATAAGGCGGATAGTATCTTAAAGAGAACGAAATTCCTGGCCATTGAGATTCATGATGAATTTGATTGTCGTGAAATGATTTATTCTCATTTAAAGAGAAATTATTTTGAGTATTTCGAGTCAGGCGATCTCACCTTCGCCGTCAATACACGGGCGTCAGTTTAAACTGGGAATGAAAAAGACAAGAATCATTTTCGTTTGCCCATACCCTCAAAATGTAGCGCCGAGTCAAAGATTGAAGTACGAACAGTATTTTGACTATTTTAAGTCGTCCGGTTTTGAAATCGATGTTTCTCCGTTTATTAGCCCCGGATTCTGGAAAATTATTTACAAGAAAGGTTTTTTCTTGAGAAAAGTGTTTTACACTTTGTCATCTTATGCGCGCCGTTTTCTTTTGTTATTTCGAATTGGCAGGTATGATATTGTCTATGTACACCTTTGGGCGACACCTTTTGGACCGCCGGTTTACGAGTGGATGCTGAGCAAACTTGCAAAGAAACTGGTTTATGATATTGATGACCTCGTGTATCTCAAAAATGTAAAGAGCAATGCTAGTGCGCTTGTTCCCTACATCAAGGGAAGAACCAAGCCGATATTCTTGATGAAGAAGGCAAACCATGTCATCACGTGCACTCCATACCTTGATGAGTTTGTTCAGAAGTACAATAGCAAGACAACAGATATATCTTCCACCGTTGACACAAAAAAGTATCGCCCGGCAAACGAATATTCCAATCACAGGAGAGTTACGCTAGGATGGAGTGGAAGCGTAAGCACCTCAAAATATTTCTATTTGCTCAAAGATGTGCTCAAGGAATTACGAGCAAGGCACGAATTCGACATATTGGTGATTGGCGATGACCAGGTGGCAATACAAGGGTTAGCGATTGAAGCAATTAAATGGAACGAGGAAAGTGAAGTCAGCAACTTACAACGAATGGATATTGGTCTATATCCGCTTCCGCAAGAAGAGTGGGTGCTCGGAAAAAGTGGTCTAAAAGCGATTCAGTATATGGCACTGGGGATTCCTACAGTCGCAACTGCGGTGGGGGCGAATTTTAGAGTTATCGAAAACAACGTGTCAGGTTTCCTGGTGAATTCTAAAGATGAATGGGTCCGTATATTGAGCGAATTAATTTGTAATGCTGAACTGAGAAGACAAGTCGGCTCTGCCGCCAGGAAACGGGTCGTCGATTTGTACAGCCTTGACGCTAATGCAGACAAGTATGTCAACGTTTTGAGCAACGTTTCAGCGCAATCAGATCCTTAAAGGTCTAAACAAATATCTACCCGGTTTTGCATTTTTATAATAAATCAGCAACAGCGAAAGCGCATAAAACGGTAAACAAGGTATTTTATACCTGGACAACGCACCGAAATTGTAGCTAGAGATGCCCACAGCGAAAGCAAAAATGATAGAAAAAATAAGACAGAATTGTATCGTCGGATCACTGCCTATAGTTTGCCAAATTCGGACAATTCCAACCTGGAAAAGTATTTTTAAAGTGAGAAAAAGGAAAAGTAAGGCTTCTAATGAGGACAGCAGCACGATGATTTTTTTCGACTCCCAGGGGTAAGGTCGAAATAATGTGACGTTAACCGCAAGCGGAAATTTCGAAATCATACCGCCAATGCTCGGATCAAAGTTTCCTAGGTTATATGCAGAGCCTTCATCGCCAGAAACATAGTAGATGTACGATCGTGTCGCCTCGGAAGTCTGCGCCACCTTTTCCAGGGAGAATTTACCCAGTTCGTTTCCGAACCGCTGCATAAAAAATAAGAACCCAGCTAAGACAACTCCCACAAAAATGAACTTTACGAGCAGTTTTGCTGATTTGTTTTTTATTTGATGTGAATACGTGAAAAGAATCCACATCAACAATGCCGGCATAAAGGCCAACAGAATGTATAACTTAACCTTTCCGATAAGTATAAAGCTAACTGCCGCCAAAAGGAGGTTACGAATACTAAAATCCTTTTGTATCAACATTCGAAACGTGCTATAAGTAAGCCAGCCTAATCCAAATATGCAGACCGTGTC
>AR_comb_assmDRAFT_10124798_pt1 | contig 30689 bp, 63 predicted proteins | sample ArasoioldDNA_FD_10543 | JGI IMG/M metagenome (IMG submission 10543) | reverse complement strand
ATTGCACATCTGATCGGCGACTTGATCGCAGTCCTGCTAATTGTGTGGGTCGGACTGTTTGTCCTGCTGGCGCTGTATTCGGCGAAATCGCAGAATCGGAGCTACAGATAGAAACTCGACCTACAATCCTACTGTAAACATCGGACTAAGATGCAAATGACGTTACACCACATGCCCTAAGGTATGTTGGAAAATACAACCCAGGACTGTAGAATACTAAAAAAGTGTATAATACAACCTAAGAAAGGGTAAGTGTAACAAGTTCTCAGAAAAAATAACTAAAATTCGATAAATCATCAAAAGCAGCGACTTTCTGAGAAAAACGACTTGACTTTCTGTAGGTTCTCCTGTAGGATGTAATCAACCCAATCAACCGAAAGGAGCAAAGACAATGACACTTCGAGAAGCGCGGGAATTGCAGAAAGGTCTGGTAGACGAGGGTATGGCAAGCAACCCCGACGAAGCTGCACATATGCTAGTTGATATGGGCGAAATCGACTCAGACCAACACGCCGAACTTCTGTCAGATGCCGAATGCGAGAGAATCTACGGTTAGCTGACTTGACACGAGCTTATCAATTCGGTAAGCTCCTACCAAGTCATCGAAACCAGCGAAAGGAGGTGTAATCCACAATGTCGTATTTCATCGAGCTTGAGCCGGATGAGATTACTGAGATCATGTCCGAGGGAAAGCTGACTGGTGTGTACGCTGCTGCGCTCCGCGAGTTTTCGGAGTCCGGTCGGCAGAATGCCGTCATTTCTCTGACTGAGGGCGTTTTCAAGGGTAAGACTGCTGCCACGGTTCGGCAGAGTTTTCTCCAGAACGCTAGCAAGATGAAGCTTGACATTACCGTCACCGCGCGTGAGCACAAGAATGACAAGGGTGAGGTCGTGAAGGGCTTTGTCGTGCTGTCTCAGGATGGTGCAGTCTCGGCCTAAAACTGAGGGTGGGGAGAAAACAGCAACACGAATCCCCGCCCTGAGTTTTAACCGAAAGGAGTGAGTGATGGAAACCAAGTTTATCGTCAGAAAGCGTTGGTTCGATGAAACGTGGAACGTGGAAGAAATCGAACTGACGCTAGAGGATTACCTACTCGCGGGTCAAGTTGCGAGTGGTGAAGCAAAAGCACTCGATAAGGTTTACGGGGATACCGCGCAATGGACGGTTGATCTAGTAAATCCGAAGGGTGGGAGTTACTACCAATTCTTTCACGGAAGGACTGAGTGAAGATGGAAAGGCAACTTGCACTAAGAGAAGATGGTGACACAGAGATTGCGATTTACTGGAACGATCAGAACGATACCGTAACACTGTATGTGACAGATCCGCAGGGTTATCAGTTCCAGGAGATTCCGAAAGATCAGGCACTTGAGGCATACGAACATCCGTATGTATATCTCTAGCTTGCCTGAGATTACAGGAGCAATTGCATAATAGGTGGAGCGTGAAGGAACATCACCGCGCCCGGTACGATACAGGGCACTTTCAAACCCTAGTGATGGGAGCCGTACAGAGAGTGTACGGATTTGCCTGAATTGTGCCGTCCTGTAATCTCAGGGAGGTTTGAGAAAATGGATGTTGAGACACTTGACAAGATCACGAACCTAGCTAATACTCTGCTAAAGGATCACAACCTAGAGGGTTGGAGATTCAAGTGGGGTAACTCGAAACGCAGGCTAGGGATGTGTTCATTTAAGGAAAAGACAATCGAGGTATCGCTATGGTATGTAGGTTCCACATCAGACGAGGAACTAGAGGATACTGTGAGACACGAAATAGCTCACGCAGTTGTAGGTTCCGGACACGGACACGATTACGTCTGGAAACGTGCAGCTATTCAGCTAGGTGCAAGACCTCAGAGTTGCGCGCCGGATCACGTTCAATCGGCAGCACAACCTAACTACATCATCGAGTGCTCCAATTGTAAGAAACGATGGGAAAGATTTAGATTGCGAAAGGAACTAAGACGGGAGGGAGTGAAGTCGTCATGCTGTCGCGCACCATTGACTTTCTACAGAGTGAAGAGAGGCTAGAGTACCTCATCGACAAAGTGATGGGTCAGTGTGCAGACTGCAAGCAAGATTGCAAGAAAGCACATCCCTCACATACAGTAGCGTGTGACTGTTGCAAGTGGATGGAGGAACACAAGGAAGAGGTATTCGTAACGTGGAGGGAGTTGGTATAAGATGGATGAGCCCGTTCGTTGTTTGGAAGAGGGACCGGATTGCGTAGGTGAGGTAGAATACCACATCAATCCGGATAGGGATGATTTCAAGGCATTCCCGCGATGTGAGTACCATCAGTCAAAGAGACTGGAAAGCGCAGAAAAGACAATGGAACTACTGAGCGATGCTCGACCTAGTTGGTTTGATCCGTCATACGCGGGAGAAAGGTGGGACGAAGATGATCCGGGGTACTAACGTCAAGATTCAACTGAGAGACGTGAAGCAGCCACCGTACTCAGTGATTGGAGAGTACGAGGGAACAACACAACTTCACGAACGCGGTCAAGTCTATGTGATCGTGAAAGGTACGATCGGTGAGAGTATGGACAAACTCATCCATGTACCGGAAAACTTGATTCACGAGATTGTCGTCTAACAGGGAGGGAATCATGCCTGTGGGGTTGGGTGAAGAGTACGAGTTCTCAAGTGAGATTGAATTTTTGAGGAGCAAGATTTCATATCTCACTGGATTCTGCACGTTGCACTACATGGTTACGGAGAGTGATCCAAGTTTCCAGTACCGTCAGAAGCTTGAGACTCTGATGAATGAGGTAAATAGTGAGTTTACCAAGCTATTCCCACTAGGAGGGAACAATGGGTGATTTCAACATGCCGCCCGGAGTTAGTGTAAATGACATTCCAGGCAATCGTCCCGAGGATGTAGAGGAAGATGCATTTTGGGAGGCTCTCGATGTAAGGATGAGGGAGAAGCATCCTGAGTCTGCTGGAAAGATTGATGAGTTGTGGGAAACGCACGAACAAATGTTTATTGACATTGCACTAGAGATTCGGGAGCTTGCGTACCATCGAGGATTCAATGAGGGCAAGCTTGAGGCTGACCTCGAAAGAATGGAGAGGGAAGATGAGCGCGGATAACGGATACATCCTGTGTCAGTGTGAAGATACCGGAAAGTACGGACTCTTCTACTACAATGCAAGTGTGGACTATCCTCCGAGTCACTACATCGAGAAGAATGCAATGGCTCTTTGGACACATCCGATTACTGCGATCATCGAGGGACACGAGGTTGCCAACAAGGAATGCACTGAGTATGGATTGCACATTCATGCAAGTGTCGTGAATCATGCGAAAGTCAGGTGGGCACACGTCAAGGAACTAATCGTGAAAGGACTGGAATAATGACGACTCTCAGAGACGTGACTAAAGATCAGATCATCGACGTTGCAGTTGAAACTGAGGATAGATTCCCTGACCTCAAGAATCACGAACTGTTCGATTTGGTCAGTGATTGCATCGGGCGAGAACTGACAGATATCGAGTGGCGCATGGTTCTCGTGGCTTACGAGGCCGGCGGGGTTTGTGCAAAGAACTCGGTTTGGTACAAGTGGCTAGCTTGACAAGAGAGGCGCAATCTGATAGACTCCGATGGAATCGGCGCGGAGGTAGCGAATCGAAATTTAGCAATGGCTAGCTTGCCGCAGATACTCTCTTAGATATAAAAAAGAATGACAAAGTATAGAAGCTGGCCCTTCTATACTCAAATCATTCGCCCCGGTCAGTGGGGAACCCGCAAATGCCCAAAGAGGCGCGGTCGGAGAGTATCTGCGGGAGGCTAGTTTTGTAAGGGGACACTTACCTCATAGTCTTAGTCCCAAGATTCCATTCTATGAGGAATAAATACGGGAGTGAGGAAAGGAGGCGAGAATGACACCGCCGTACACTTTGTATGTGAATGAGGAAAGAACGGTCAAGGTTGAAGATTGGCCGGATCAGATTGACCGCATTCATGTTGCAGTAAGAGAGCATCCCGATGATATGTGGGGTCCTCCTATTGCATGCGATAAGGAGGATATGAGTGCTTACTATCCTGACAAATAATCAACCGCGTGAGCTAGTCTGTTACTTCGATGTACCGAAGGAAAAGAGAAGTGACTTCGACTACATCGAAGAGAATGACAGGTATACTGCACGTCTAGCACCATACAAGGGTGAGTTCTATGACGTGGACGATTGTGAGCCAGTCGGGAATATTGAGCATTTCAATGACTGGCATGGTTACTTCTCAGAGACGTTCTTCTCAGGTGTGTTGTTCAGATACGTTCCTGATACTGACTACGAAGAGGTAGTCATGGGGAGGTACTACAGCTAATGGATTTCACAGATAGTGATAGTAGGCAGATGCTTCATCTTCTGCATAGATACTGTGAAGAGTTCTGGCCTGATATTCCTGTCACGATTCCTGCACTTGCTGAGGATCTAGCAATGTCTCTCGATGAGACGAGTGATGAGGATGATCGGGCATATAGGGAGATTGAGCAGCTATGCCGCTGAATACTGAAATCGTTAGAGACGGTGAAGCTCTGCAACTCAGGTGGGATTACACTACACTGAGTTGTATGATGACAGCAGCATGCATCGAGTCTCTACCAGGAGTAGAGTACAACGATGGTAAGACTTACGGCGGACTTGAGGGAACAGGAAAGTTTGTAGACTTCTCATGGTTTCCTATCTACTACATGAGTCCGGCACCAATCTTGATTGAGAAGGGTGTTCAGACTCTCAAGCGCGATCATTCATTCCTAATCAACGAAAACGGAGAGACACTAGATTTCGAGGCCGGCGATATTCTCCATGCATACAGGACAATGAAGTAAGGAGGGATGATGTTCATTGTGAGTAGGCAAAACGGGTTCTATGACACGGAGCTAAGAATCGAAATCGCCACAGGGCGCGATGAGATTAGTCCTGGCATGCTCGTTCCGAACTATGACGAAGAGGGAGAGTACGATACTGCTACTGAGGCAGTACACGCAGCAATGGCGCTTAGAGACAATCACTACCCCGATGAGACTAAGCCAGAGATTACAGTTTCTAGTGCCGCTAGCATCGGACTCTATCCGACGAGTGATGATGGATGGTTCGATGACAAGTTGCATGAGTGGGCAGAGAAGCGAGACTTGCGCGATAGCGAGGAAGCGGTGTACTTCGATGAGTAAGTTCTCATCACAACACTACAACGCGATTGCCAAAGACATTCGTGAAGAAATGGCAAAGACAGTTGAGATTCTGCGCGCTAGATCAGGAGTATCTGAAAAGGCAGCGAGGGATCAGGCTATGTCTGCAATGACAGCTTTGTGTAACATGGCACTTCGACTAGCTAGGAGGTTTGTATCAGATAATCCAGAGTTTGACCCAATACTATTTCTCGACCGATGCTCACCTAATCAAGACTTGTATCCATTGAGTGAGTTGTGGGAAGAGGATGAGGAGTCCAGAGTAATCCAAGTGGAGGGATAATGCTAGGTTGGCTAGTAGTAGCCTATATCGTAATCCTGCTAATTTTTGGGACTCACTAATGACAGACCTAGTAGACAAAGCAAAGAGAGCACTTGAGAGGCCGGAGTATTTCGCATACTACGGTGATTTGCATGAAGCTGATGGTTGGGGCAGAACGGGACTAGGACAGCACCGTGATGCAGATGAGTTGACTCGCAGCAATTGGGAGGTTATCTCCAAAGACCTGCTAGAGCGGTTTCCTGATGACTTCCAAGCAGAGTCCTACAATCATTGGGCTGTGGGTTGGACGGAAGAGTTGAGAGTCAGAGTTATCAAGGAAGAGGTAGCTGCTGAGCTTGACGGGAATTTCACAGACCTTGAGGAAGAGGATCTAACTGAGGCATTCAAGGCTTGTATCGAATGGGCTGAGAAGCTTGCAGATTATCCGGTTGCTGACGAGGAACACTTCTCTAGGCTAGAACACGAAGAATTGATGGAGTATCTGCATAATGAGGTTTACTCCGAATGGGACAGACAGCGCGATGACGCTGATCCTCCGGATGATCTAGAGGAAAAGGTAGCGCGCAAACTCTTCGACAATTACTCAGTCAGTCGAGTCGATGATATTCAGCACAAGGATCTAATCCAGTGCATCAACGAGATTGCGGAGGAACCGTATGCGAAGAACAATCTGTAGAGGTTGCGGAGCAACAGTTGAGTCAGATAAGGTGAAGGGTAGTAATCTACATCTTGTCACTCTGACTGTACACGCGCACGATACTAGAGAATGGGTACAACGTACACGAAATGGAGACACAAGCTACGCTGAGGATCTGTGCGATGATTGTATTGGACGCATCCTACACAACTACTTCGGTGTTCCTGCTGAGGGACAGCTAGAAACGCCGGCATTCATCCAATGACTCTCGGTGAAGCGATAGAATCAATGGAGGCGCTACTTGACTGGTACTACGAAGGTCAAGATGATCCGCCTACACCGGGTTGGCAGAAGGATGTAGATATTCTTGAGTTCTCATTGGAGCTACTCAAGAGACTGCGTAAGCAGATGATGGATCTTGCTACATCTAGCAATATGACAGCAGATCATACAACCAAGGAAGTCTACGCAATATTGAAGGAGTTGATTCCGAATGGCAGTTAGCATCACGGATGCAAGCACTGTATGTCTGTACGATACTGTCACTGGTCACTCGTTTGGCCCGACATTTAATGGTATCGACGAAGCTCGAGATTTCCTAATTTGGTTGGATGACAACGGACGTGATGAGAACAAGGTATTCAACTACGGACACGATGTTCTCATTATCAAGAGCGATCCTCGGATTTACAGAGAGGGCGAGTTGATCGAACTGGTCAAGATGTTCAGGGAGGAACAGGAGAATGCCAACTAGGATTCTTGAGAGAAACTTTCCCATTCCTCTCAACTTTCAGGAAAAGCAGGAAGAGGTAGAAGAGGATACCGAAGGACAAATCCTACCACCGGGAGAATATATCTGCATGATTGAAGATGTAGAGCGGAGGATGGGAATGTCCGGGCCTTACCTCGCATTCAAACTGTATGGACTAGAACAAGAAGAGGGAATGAGACTTTGGTTTGTAGTTTCACTCAAGCCTGACGCCTTGTGGAAGATACAGGAGACAATCGAGGCTGTTACGGGAATCAAGGTAGAGGGTGCAATTACATGGATTCCCGAGCAATGGATTGGAAAGCACTGTACTGCCGTTGTGATGCATGAATACTACAGAGACAAGGCTATGGTGGTGGTAAAGGAGCTAAAGCGATGAGTACCTACGATCCCACAGGATGCATCCTTGACGGTGCAATTCCCAGGACTGAGGCAACTCGGGTAGCTGACTTGCTTACTTACAATGTCGTGCTATTCGATCACTTCGGTACGACTCCTGCAACCTACCATAAGCATTGGGATTTGGTTGCAGAGAAAACGATGCACGATGATGACTACGAGCATTGGTCAGAGTTGGAAGAGGATGTGATTGAACTGATTAATGAGACTCTTCCAGATGAATACTACTGCGGACTACATCCTGATGATCCTGGGACAGTCTGCGTTTGGTTGAGAGATGACGAAGAGACTGATTAGGGACGATGACCTACGGTTCCTAGCTAAGCTGTTTTGGTTCATCGGATTCATCATGGGAGTGTTGGCACTTGCGCTAGTACAATGGTTGGAGGGAGCATTCTAGTGGGACGAGCAATTAGTTGGTTTCTAACGTTCTGTGTACTTGTCTGGTTTTGGGCAGCACTCAAGTTTGGATGGAAGTAATGCATTGGCTAGTTAGATGGAGAATACCTAAGAGATTGTGGGCTGTGAGTTGGCGACACTTGACAGAGGATTCCTCTTGGTGGAGTGAAGAGACAATCTCAGCCGACAGCGCAGAAGAGGCAGCTATGAAGTTGCTAAGTCGCGTTAAGGTGGAATCGCATACAAGAATCGGTGAACGCTACATTCTCTGTCGCGTACATAAGATCGAAGAAGATTACGAAGAATTCAAAGTACGCAATGCAGTAGAAGTGGAGGAAACATGAGTGATACATGGCAAGAGGAACGAGCAAAGTTTTGGGAAGAGTACGGAGACGAGCTTTACGAGGATAAGAACGCTCCGCAAGAGCCGGTCTTTGTGTACACGGTCTATCAGATTAGGCCAAACGATAGAGTGCTGATGGAGAATCCGACTAGCTTTATGCCATTCTCGCTTTATGTGGGAGTGCGTGAGGACGGACTTATTGAAATGCAGAACTCAACTTACTGGTTCGGTAAGAAATGGCCCGATATGTCGTGGGATGAGAAGCGTGAGGTTTACGACTTCCTGACAGAGTGGGAGTACGCAGAGTGGAAGCAGATCGGCCCGGAAGATAGCGAGTTGTTCGCAATGGAGAAGTTGGTAGGAAAGGAAGAGTTCGAGAAGATTCATAGTTGGTGGCATCGTGGGTGACGCAGCCGAAGATGCAGAGAGGCGCGCAGAATGGGAGAAAGAGCATGAAGGTGTAGAAGAAACACCAACATTCAAGGTTATCCGTTTCAACTTCGATGCAGAGAACGAAGTAGTTGAGACAGGGCTCACTTTGGAGGAAGCGCAGGAATACTGTCAGAGGGAGGATACTAGTGGAGACGGGTGGTTCTGCGGATACACCACTGAATGACGAGAACCGGATGCGTCTTGAGGAAGTACAAGAGTGGTTGCAGAAAGGGATGAGTCCTACCGATGCAGGATTTGGACTAGTCTTTCAGGCTTGTGCAAAAGGTGGACTCGGATTTGATAGACTCATCAATGTTGCAACTACTATCGGTATCCTCAAGATCGGAGAGGAATTGGAGCTAATGAGGAAGAATATGGATAAGATCATGCGAGCGCCAAGATGAGTAGACACGATCGAATCCGGCAGAAGCTAATCAAGTTTGAAAAGCTTGGCATCATTGTAGACTCATACGTTCAGAGTATGATGCCCGGTAAGCGTTGGCACATCATCCCTTACGGGTACAGTGAGCGCGCTTACACTACTTCGCAGATTGAGGATTTCATCCTCGGAGTGGAGACAGCACTGAATTGGAAGGATCATCAGCCCTCGATGTTGGAGCAGACAAATGCCTAAGGTCATGTTCGGCATTGAAGAGTACGAAGTCGATGATGGTCTATATCGACAGTTTCTTGAGGATGTGCTAGTCAACGACTTTGATGTAGATGAGGGAATAGATATGGCTTGCGATACTGATAAAGAATTGAGGTCTTTGAGCGACTATATCAAATACAGGCTTATCGAGGTAGATCCCGGTTACGGGCCTGAAATGCCTAGAGAGGGGTGATACGGCGTACACAACAATCCTCGTAATACTGCGGCATAACTGTTAGGAGAGAACCAAGTGAAGAAGCTATGTTTGATTTTGCTTCTCATCACCGCAGCTTGGTATGCAGGAACCGCACAAGCGATTACTGACTATCCAGCAGACTGCGACACGGTTTGCATGAATAAGTATTATGCAAACCAGCCATACTCACCACTTCCTGATACGGGAGACTTGCTTGATTACAAGTCTCTTGATGGTACTAGCAGGTGTTATCACAGCACTAAGTATTCAGGACGCGGTGTGCTTCACGAAGGTCGCCGTTATTCCCTGTATGTACGCTGGTGTGTGGTAAACAACAGTCGCATCACAAGTTGGGGATACGGACTACAGTACACATCTGGAACGGCGTGTCACTTGTCAAGTTACGATACGCCGTATATCTACCAGGGTGCATTGCAAACATCGGCAATCTATGTCACAAGTCGAGCACATTTCGCATGTGATGTAGGATTCCCATATTCTCCACTTACTGTGCATCCGGACTGTTGGCTAAAGGTACGGTACGGATCACTTGGAGGATCATCGGTACAGTCAAAGGGATGTGATTGGGTTTGACAGCTAGAAACATCATCCTTGGAATTGTACTTCTAATCGTAGTGACCGCTTTGATTTCACTTCTGTTCCTAGGAGTGGGAAGCGGGTAAGACCAAGGGTGGAGTTGGGTCAAACCGCTCCACCCTACTTGTCTAACGGGAGGGAGCATGAGACAAACGTTTACTCTACGCCGAACGAGAGACGGAGTGGTTACGTTCAAGTACGGCAGATATGTAGAGTCATTCGATGTTGAGATGCTTGGTGCATACGAGACATACGAAAGGATCAGGTATGCAGCTATCACGGCTGGACTGTCATTGAATGATGAAACAATGGCAGAACTACTACGAGAAGCGAAAGGATTGCTAGATGACTGACGAGGATCGCTACTACGTTCTGCGTAAGACCTGGAATCAGTGGAGTCCGGGTACTCGCGTGGATTACATCGAAGATGCCGAGACTGACAAGAAGGGAAACGTACTCTCGGCACTTGTAAGAATTCGTGGAGAGCAGCAAGTCGTACCATTCGATCATCTTGTCCTGCGTCGGGCACGATCTTCTTCTACGGTTGTGATGAATCGTATGCTTGACAACGATGAGTGAATATGATATGGTAGTCGCTATGGTAAGAGAGATCATCTTACACAACGGTATGATCGCGTTGTGTGATGAAGATGATTTCCCGGTAATTTCTCGATTCAATTGGACAGCCTGTGAATCGGGACAAGAGGGAAGTGGCGAGTGGTATGCTCGTTGCAGAATTGGTAACTCACTAGTTGGGATGCATACACTAGTTCTTGGTACGAATCCCTCTGGCTATGAAGCGGATCATATCAATGGCAACGGGTTGGATAATCGCAAGACCAACCTACGATTCGTGACTCGTCTCGGCAATTTGTACAATCGAGGCAAGAAGGTACAGGCTACATCTAGATACAAAGGAGTGCATCGTAATCGAGAAGGAAAGTGGATAGCGGTACTCATCCACAATTATGAGCGTCACTACATCGGAGCATTCGATGATGAAGTGGAGGCAGCAAAAGCATGGGACAGGAAAGCGAGAGAGTTGAGGGGCGAACAGGCTCGACTCAACTTTGCATAAGATGGTAACTATTACAGCAGATCAATTCAAGGCATTGCACAAGCTTTTGACAAAGGTAGGGATCGAGACGTTCGTACTTCAAATGGACGGAAACGATAACTTGTATGTGGAGGCGTACAAGGGAGATACAAGAGCGAGGGTAACTATCAACTCTTACGGGAGGCCGGTGCAAAATGAGGTTGACGCGGCCAGCGGTTAACATTTTCGAGAGTGAGGTAAGAAAGCTAGAATCCTCACTTCCCGATCTATACAAGGCAATTGATGGTTGGGTTGCTAAGCAAGAGGAACGGGATAGTTGGGGATCAGTAGATCCCTACTGGCTTGGAATTGCAAGAGACAACATCGAAAGAGCAATCACGAAGTTTCACGATGATATCTCAGCTCTCTACGATTTGATGGGGGATCGTGGTCTAGTGGAGAGGGAGCTAATTTGAGCGCGCAACAAAACCTGCATTTCCTCAATCCTCTCGAAGAGTTGGAATTGAAGGATGCCGTTGATGCTAAGAAAAAGAAGGTAGTCCTAGGAGGGAGGGAATTCACCATTAGATACGAGGGCTCAGAAGTTTTCGTTCAGATCAAAGAAGGCATGGTGCCCTGTGGCTGGTTCGATATCGACAGGATCGGAGAGTTTGGCGAATGATCCACAAAGTCACAGTTGAGACGGCAATCGGGATGGGTATGACGATTCATCAATCTTTTGAATCAATCGTAGACAATGAGGAAGAGGCCGAGAAGTTTGGAGAAGAGGCAAATCACATCTTTACTGGCTTTATGAACGGTTGGGGTGTAGGAGCAGATGACTCCAACTGAGGGAGGAATGAGAGAACTATCGGATGCGGAACTCTCGGACCTGCTTTCATCGCAACCGAAGAAATCCAAGACACGCGAGAGTCAGTATCTAAATGACCCAAAGACTGGAAAGCCTACGAAAGTCAAGTACAGCTTTGAAGATCGTACTTACGCAGGATGGTTCAAGTTGCCTCATACCTATGCTGAATGTGAGATAGCTTCTCACGACGAAACCCACAGCAGGGGCGCACTATGTACAGTCCTGCCAGATAATAGGCATTGTTGTAGAAGGTGCTATCTTGATAGAAAGGATAGTGAGTGAGATTCGCAACGCTGTTTAAGCATTCTGAATCTTTCTACCAAGAGCTAGAGAAGAATGCGAAGGTGGAAAAGATAAAGGGAGTGAAGGTAAAAGCGTTTCGTGGCTCAATCACGTCAATCTATCGTGACTTAGGATTATCGTATACCTATTACGGTGATATCCGACGTGCGCTAGAACGATCGGGCTGCATCGCACCCTTACAGCGTGGCACTTCTACACAAGAGTCCGTAATCGTCCTGCACCATCCTCCGGACAGGGAAGCATGGGAGAGCGAGTCTGACGACTTGACAGCGCCGTTGGAGGATGCTATGCTCCGTCAGGAGTTGGACGATATCAAATCTCAGTTAGGAGGGATGAATATTGTAGATGCTTTTACGGATGTTCAGGGGCAATTGGATGAATTGTCCAGAAGGGTAAGGCAACTGGAGGGAGATAGTAAGTAATGGCAAGGCCAAGGAATTCAACTCAGGAGGGAACAACTACGATGGGTGTTGTGTTTACTGATATCGACGATGATGCACTTGCAGCACTTCTTGCAGGTTCGCGGACTCATGGTAACTATGACAAGGCACTGGAAGAGTTCATTGCTAGTGGGAAGCGTGCTGTACAGGTTCCGCTGGATGATGGACTTTTCAATGAGAAGAAGCCGTCTAGTGTTAAGACTGGTTTCGAGGGTGCGAAGAAGCGTGCAGAGAAGGAAGGTTCTGGACGTGACGAGGATTACATCGCGTCGGCTAAGGCTGTGCAGGTAATCAACCGCGACGACAAGATTTTCCTCGTTCGTCAGGCGTAGGTTTAAAACTTGGAGATAGTAGTGTCGCCCGAAATTAAATATCGCGTAGCAAGCGAGGCGACACTACGGCTCCATAGAAAGGGATCAGTCATGGTAATTGAAAACACACAACTGATCTGTTGGTGTTGCCGGGTTCCGTTCATTGAGCGGAATTCCGAGACTGATCCCTTCCCGGCAGAACTTCGGGAATACTGCGAATTTTGCGCGGAGGCAGGCTGTAACTGCAATCCTGACGTTTGCCCGAATTCACTAATTCGCTGGTAATATTCAGGACTTGACAAGACGGGCGGATTTTGCTAGTGTCCTGCTCGTTGCCTCACTCCCGTAAGAGCAACAGGGGATAAGGGCGGGTTCCTCCACTTCCCGCCTTTATCCCCATCTTAACGAGTTAGGGGGAATTCGTTGATTGAGCAGGTTTTCGAGACAGGCGAGATTCGCTACGAAACCTGCTCAGCGAGCGAACATCCCTTTACCGCTCGCAGACTGCTAAGACGAGGGGAGTCCCTAGGCCACATAAGGACTCCCCTCGGATTCTGTAATCTAACGGGAGGTACATATTCTACGCCTAGCTGCGATACTAAGCTGCTGCATATTTCTAGCAGCAACGACAAGCACAGCAAAAGCGCAGAGTACGAACAGATTACGGCAAGACATAGCAAGGATGATTCAGAATACTCACTACCGTCAATCGGTAATGGGTATGCGTCCAAGTCTTGTGAAGTACAACTATACACACAAGCTTGGCGGTGGACTGGTACTGATACACAAACGCTGGCAAAGAATAGCAGGCAGGGTTTGGACTCAGTATACACATCCTCCACACAAATCAGGATGGTTGTGTATCCATCGGTACGAGGGAAGATGGACAGACGGAGGCGATCCCTATTGGGGCGGTTTGCAAATGGACAGAGGATTTATGTCCACCTATGCTCCAAAGGTATTGCTACGTCGAGGATGGGCAAATAGATGGACTGTGCTTGAACAGATGTGGGTAGCCGAAAGAGCGCATAGAAGTGGTCGAGGTTATTGGCCTTGGCCTAATACTGCGAGATTCTGCGGGCTACTTTAGAAGAGTGTGCGGGCCGAACGTAATGGGTTATCTCATGCAAAGGGCAATTCCCATTACTAATACCATGACCGCACTAAAAAGTTGAGGGCAGCGCCGCACTCCCCCGAGGGTCAAGCTGCCCTCAACATTACATAGGATCGGATGGAGAGCCGATTAGGATTTGATTGAGTGAAATTGTTTGCCCGAATTGCGGAGAGTTTACGGACGTTCTTCTTGAAAAGACTGGATGGTGCAGATCATGCAGTTACTTCGGAACTGGACGTACCTCCATACTTTGTGATGGATGCGGGAAGGAACGATACTCCAATCCATGTAGCTCCTGCAAACAAACAGATTGGCTCAAAAGAAATGCAGATGCCCTCGAACGTTACATCATTGCCGGACTATCGTTCAGAGAGGCTGAGAAGCGGATCAGAGAAGAACAATCGCCCATCTGCGTAAATTGTGGAGACAGAATCAAAGGATCGTCAGATGCATTCTTCTGTACAAAGCGACCGGAATGTAGAAGGGCGAAGAGAATTTACAGGTACAAGAGAGATTACAAGAAACTTTCTATACCTGATGCTTTAACAGCAACGATCAAGCAAGTTACGGGAGAAGATGAACGAGAGCAACTACTGCGAGCTATGTAACACTCTGTCTACGCAGGACAATCCCGTAAAGTGGAATTACGATCTACAGGCATTAGCTTGTAGTGAGTGCGTAGAAGAGTTTTACTCGTTCTCAGACGGGAGTGAGGAAGATGAAGGATCGTAATACGTTCAATCCAAGAAAGAGCTACGCGCAGGATATGCCTCCTTGGGAAAAGAACGGTAAGACTGAAGAGTTGGAGATTAAGCCAGCTACTTCCAGTCTCTTCGTTGAACAGAAGATTGACCACTACGAGCCGGACTGGTTCCAAGTTGAGGATTTGGCACATCTGTATGGACGTAGCTGGTCAGCCAATTGGTCAGAAATGGGTTGCTACAAGACTTCAACCCTCCTGTGGCTGATTAAGGAACGGACGAAAGATATCAAGAATCCCAAGGTTCTCATCATTACGACGAGAACGGGCAAAGGTACATACTTCAAGCTTGCACCGCATCTGTTGCCTGATTGGACTCTGCTGAATATTATGACTCGGCGAGTCAATCTTGTAATTAACGACTTCGAGATTAAGCAGGACTTTCCAGAGCAGATCAATTTTCCGACTCTCTTCGTAACGCACTATGCGGTCTTTTCAGATCGTAAGAAGAAAAAGAAGAAGGGTGAGGAACAGGAGGATCTAGACCAGGAGGAACTGCTTGAGCAGGTAATCAAGGAGTTTGGTACAAAGAAGCAGTTTCAGCGATTGCTTGAGATTGATTGGGACTTCATTGCTCTCGATGAGGCTCACGCAATCAAGGGACGTGGCACAGGATGGACTAAGAACATCCTAAAGCTAAAGAGGCGAAAGACGCAGACTCGTCACATTATGACGGGTACTGGATTCATCAATAAGCCAGATGAGATTTGGCAACCACTAAACTTCCTGAATCATCGTGTATTCTCGTCTTACTGGAAGTTTAGGGAAAGGTACGCTCTTGAGGAAGAGGATTGGTCAGGATACCGTCGTGTTGTTGGAGTCAATCCAGAACACAAGGACGAGTTTAGAAACCTTGTCCGTACAGTCGGCCCTCGCCGCACAAAAGCTGAGGTATTTAAGGATTTGCCTCATCCCATCTTCTCGCCTAAAGAGGTGGAACTTTCACCTACTCAACGTCGTGTATATGATGACCTCGTTGCATACTTGGAATCGCTGGATCAGAAGGGTACGCCGATTTACGCTCCTAACGTATTGTCGGCTCTACAGCGATGCCGTCAGGTTTGCGTGGCGACTCCAGAGGTTGCTGAGGATTACTACGATGAAGAGTTGGAGAAGCGTATCCAGAAGATTCGACTTGTTGAGCCTTCGTCTAAGCTCGACGCTGTTATGGAAATACTTGCAGGGCTTGAATGGGACGAGGAAAGACGGGATCAGGTAGTCGTATTCTCACAGTTCAAAGATCCTCTCGAATTGCTCAAGAAGAGACTTGAGCCTCAGTATGATTCCAAGGGTAGGCTCAGGAGAGAGGGCATTCCATACATCCATTTGGAAGAGAAGGACAATGATCGCGTTCGCTACGAGAAATGGCAAGTGCAGTTCCCGAAGAAGGAACACCAAGTCTTTATGTCAACCCTGCAATTGGGATCAGAGTCAATTGATCTCACTCCGGCAACGACTTGCATCTTCCTCGATAGATCGTGGAGTCCTCTTCACAATGAACAGGGAGTCTCGCGGGTATGGAGGCCGGGTCAGGAACACGTAGCAAACATCATTCATATCAATGCCGCAGATACAACTGACCAGCGTGTACTTGATACCAATAACATGAAGGTCAGTTGGTTCCAGCAAATCTTCGGAGACGAGACAACTGATGATAGCTGAGGCTGTCACAATAATTGCAATTGCATCACATCGGTACATCTGTCCAGAGGATCGTGCTACTCAGCAACAGCTACCGGCTACGAGGTACAACATCCTGCATGGAATCTGCGTCATTAGGGAGGATAGTGGAAAGACCACAATCAGACTTCGATACAGATAGACTAGGACAAAAACTACTGGACTATGCCTATGAATATCGCAAGACACATCCAGCCGCTAAGCTGAGTGAGATTTCAGATGCATATTCTCAGCAACAACAAGCATATTCAGACTGGCTAACTAATCTATCTCAACGGGCTAATGGGAAACACAACGGGTCACGGTCGTTGGGGTAGGTATCGAACAGTAAATGGACAGAGGCAGAAACTCTGTAATGGGCCGCTTCATCCAGAAGAGGGAGCATGGCTTCCATTCAGAAGCTTTTGGACATACAAGAAAGGGCCACGCGCCGATAAGCTTATGTCAAGATGCATCGAATGCCTCAGGTCAGAGAAGGGGCGCGATCCTAAGCTTAGCGGGCTCATTCCTATCTCTCGCGTATGGTGGATATTCATTGAAATCCGCAATCGAATTGGAAAAGCAGAAGCATGCAGACGCCTCGGTGTCTCGCACAATATGTGGATGCGAGCAGAACGAGGCATCTACATCAATATGCGTAGAGAGACAGCGAGAAGGGCAATCCTAGTCTTGCACGAATTGCGCGAAAGCAGCACAGTCCGCCACAGGGACAGCATTCGGCATGGAGCCGCCGCAAGAGGCAAGACTGAGAAAGTCCCGACGAAGCGACTGGACTTGTACAAACCTCATGGAGATACGGATTCCGCATATAAGCGCAAAGAGCGACGTTTGCAACAAGGACAACCCTCTTGACAAAGAAGCCGAAATCTGATAAGGTGTCATTTCGGCCTTACGGGAAAGGGCAGTTGTGAATAAAATCGAACTATCCAGGCTCAAGCCGCCTCCCGGCGTTCCGGACAAATGGGATATCCTCCCGATTCATACGTCCGATAGAGCGTCCTTCAAAAGATGCAGACGCAGGTGGGAGTGGAGTAGTCCACTTCGGATGAACCTGATGCCCGACGCGGAGTATTCAGGGGTTAACATGAATCTTTGGTACGGGACGGGCATCCATTGGTGCCTCGCAAACTTCTACGATCCCTTCCTTTCGCGCGATCCAGTGGAATCATGGAGAACGTGGTATCGCTTGCAATGGGAGGGTGGCGAGGTTTCTGCCGATGAGCTAAAGATGTTCTATGATGAGCGTCCTGAGCAAGCCGGCGAAACCTACAAGGTTCGAGGTTTGCGAGATATCCACCCTGACCCCGATCCCGAAGAATTCGAGGAATTCCTAGCTCTCGGTGTAGGGATGATGGAGTTCTATAAAGAGTATGCTCTGCTGTTCGATGACTTCACTGTAATTCAGCCAGAGCATACATTCTCGATTCCTCTTGGATTTGAGTGCATTGATCCGAGGGACGGAGAAATGAAAGAAGTCCATTATCGAGGGACACAGGACGCAATCTTGCAGCATAACACATCCGGTCGATATGGCATCCTTGAACACAAGACTGCGATTCGCATTGATGAGGCGTATCATCGCAAGCTTGAGAAGGATGAGCAATGCACCGGATATATGTGGGCCGCTGAGCGCGAAGCTGAGATTCACGATCTTGAGTACAAAAAGATCGACTTCGTGATTTACAACGCTCTGCGTAAAGCGTATCCAAAGCCTCCGACTCCACTAAAGAATGGACTCTTCTCAGTTGATAGACAGAAGGAGTCTACGACATATCCTCTGCTGATGGAATACATTGAGGAAAAGGGCATTGGTCCAATTGTCGAGAGTGATGAGAGGCTCAAGAACTACATCGAATATGTCAAGAATCAGGGTTATGAGCAATTCATCATTCGTACCCTGGTTACTCGCAATCGTGCAGAGATTGAGTCCTGTGGAGATAGGATCAAGATGGAAGCTTCTGATATGCTTGGTATCTACTGGAAGGATCAGTCAGTACCTCTCGCACTTCCGGGTATGCCGATGATTTACCCAAACCCCACAGGGGACTTCATTTGTACTACATGCTCATTCAGAGGCCCATGCATTGCAAGGGATGACGGCTCTGATTGGGAACAGATGATTGAGGATAACTACGTTGTCAATCCGACACGGTGAAAAGCCGCCTACTAACACTCTTGCTGCGAATCCTACAGAAGCTAGGATTCAAGTCTATGGAGGATTCGTGAGTGCTATAGAATTCGAGGAATGGACGGCTCCATTCGTGCATGAGGATGTTGTGATTGAGGATGTGCTTTGGGTGAGAGCTACCAAAGGAGACGAGCAATACACAACTCCTGTCTTTGAAGCTGACGATCGAAAGATTGCAGATGCCAAGATGCTACTGATTAGGAAATTCGACAGTGTTTGACGATATCGAAGAGAGCATGGGACAGGAAGTAATCCCATACATACGAGTCAGACAGTTCCTTAACGCTGCTCCTAGTCTTTCAGGACTAGGCTACGGTTCCCCGATGCACAAGAGATTGCATGAAATTGTGGACAAGGCTGAGAAGTACGATGAAATCCAGAGAATTACACAAGAGGATAGTCTTGCTAGTGACGGCCTTGAAATGATCCAGAGTGCGATGCGAATGAAGAATATTGACTGGTGATGGGTCCACCTAACATCGGAGTACAGGCAATCATCGCTGCTCTTGAGGCTATTGGTGATGAAGCGCGATGTGTCAGTCTCGATGTGCAGATTGTAATGCCATATCCAAGTCCGGCAGAGTCATGGCTGAAAGAGCCAGAAGTGGAGGTTGGAGTGAGATTTATCGTTCCAGCAAAAGTAGCTGCAAGACACGGATTTGCAGAACGGAGGGGAATCGAGGCGTGAGTAGCTTCATCGACGTTCCAGATGATCTGATCGAGAATCTTCTCACTCCTACAAAGCAGCCAACGTTCTATGATGAAGAACGTCCAGAGGTTCCACTAGAAATGTGTGAACATTGCGGCGCTTGTGAAGATCCTAAGACTTGCGTATGGGCCGTACAATGCCCTAAGTGCTGTGCGCCTCCTAGAGCGCAATGCACTAACGACAATGGTGGAGTTACGGGACTTCACTCAGAACGACACGAATACGCAAACTCGCCTTGGTGGAGGGAATATCGTGTTCGATGAAGAATTTGAGTACATCGACGTAGCTGGTAGTCCAAGAGCTACTCATAACCATGAGCAGACTCTTGCAAAGGCATTGGACGAATTGCGAGAGGCAGAGGATTTCATGCTTTTCACCGTCAAGAAGTATGGTGATGAGTTTGAGGTTACGGAGACTGGTGTAGTAACTGAACAAGCATTCCTCCCACTAAGCTACAAATTGCATCAAACAGCAGAAGGAATGCTTCACCACTCTCTGCGTAGACAATTCCTCATCATGCTATTTGGAGGGGAGGAAGAGATTGGCAACGACTAAGACTGCATCATCGCTGCGCGAATCAATCGGAGCGCAGTCGGCAGAAGAGGTTTCATCATATCTCGACTTGCTGGTATACGGTGATGCAGGAGTTGGCAAAACCTACCTTTGTGGTACAGCAGCAGACCACGAAGCAACTAGACCCGTTTTGCTAATTGACTGCGAAGGCGGGACTACCACGATTCGTCATCGTCCTGACGTAGATGTAAAACGGATCAGGTCGTTGAAAGAGTTGGAAGAATTGTACGAGCAACTGTTCTTCGATACAACAGGCTACTACAGAACAGTCGCTCTAGATTCTCTGACTGAGCTACAGGACGTAGATATGAAGGCTATCATGGAAGCCGCATATGAGCGTAAACCTGATAAGGTAGACAAGGATGTGCCCTCTCCTAGAGAGTGGGGAATCGGTCGTAATCACATCCGAAAGATAGTTCGTGCATTCCGTGACCTTCCCACTAATTTCATCATGACCGCACTTGCTGATGAAAAGAAGGAAGAAGGTGAGCCTACTAGATATGCTCCTGCTCTCCCTGGAAAGCTGCAAAAGGAAATTCCAGGCTTTATGAATTGTGTTGGTTACATGCAGGCTGATCCAAAGGGCGATGAAATCGTCCGCACTATCCAATTCCAAAAGACAAGGAGGGTGGTGGCAAAGGATAGGTTTGATGTACTTGGTCCGGTGTTGGAGAATCCATCTGTACCGCTGATGATCGAAAAGATCACAGGGTAAAAAGGAGGGAAAGAGTTGCCAGTTCTCGATTTGACGAATTACGAAGATTCAGAGTTTGAGGCACTTGATCCTGGTGTGTACGGTTGTGAAGTCTTTGAGGCAAAGTGGGCAGAGACTAAGGGTGGCGAGGATGCGAAGCTTCCCGCAGGCACACCGATGTTGAAGGTTCAGTTCGTAATTCGACAGCCGGAGGATTTCGACAATCGCCGATTGTTCGGACAGTACGTTGTTCCTCCGAAGAAGGTAGACGGAAAGAAGTACGAGCACTATGAGAAGCTGAATGGAATGATGGTGCGCTTTTTCAAGGCAATCGGCTACACTGAGGAAGAGATCACTTCCGGAGGTTGGGAGCCTGATCTTGAGGATTTCGTAGGTCGTGAGGTTGCTGTGAAGATCAACCGTTACGAGTATCCGAAGGGTTCGGGCGAATACCAAAATTCGGTTGTTGGTGTGAAGCCGATTGGTGAGGCGCAAATCACTTCATCGGCTGGTAGCCTACTCTAATCCGTCAAATAATGTAGGGCGAGCATGGTGCCGAGGGAGAGCCTCGGACGGGATGCTGGATTCCTGATGAAACACTCGCCCTACATTTTTGCCTATAATTACTGTTGCCCAAGGTTACAACAAAACTTAGGTCTGAATTTTTTGAGCATATCTTCGGCATTGCCGAGGGTTACGTCTGTATTGCAACAGCAGATGCTCCGAACAATAAAGCTACTTTCCGACAAAGCTTCTATCAGTGGCCTGCCAACAAAAAGGAACTGTTCGCTTTTATCGAGGAAGTAGCAGGTCGGCGCAAGAATGTATGGTTCTGCGTCAATCTCCTATCAAAGACCGAGCGCAAGAAGAATTGGTGCATTTCGCACAATTTGGTATGGGCAGACCTCGATGCTACTAAGCCCGACCAAATTCAGCCGAAGCCCTCTCTAGTCATTGAATCCTCTCCAAAGCGATACCAAGCCCTGTGGCGCTTGGAGGAAGAAGTAACTCCTGAGATTGCTGAGGATTTCTCTAGACGCCTGGCTTACAAGTATTCGCTGAGTGGTGCGGATATCTCAGGTTGGGACTTGACGCAGCTTTTGCGTGTACCCTGGACGTATAACTACAAGTATGAACAGGAAGATGACTTTGTTCCAGAAGTAAAGGTAATCGACGCAACGGATGATCTGATCCCTCTTGCAGAAATGGAAGCAATTGAGGCTGCTCCCCCTCCTGCTCATGTAGAGGCTGCTGATTACGATGTTCCAGACGTAGAGGAACTAGAAGATCCAAAGCAGATTATTCGCAGATTCCAGCTACAGTTGAAAGATACTGGATTTGCTGACGTATACGCCTTTGAACCATCACTTGATGATGATTGGTCTAAGCTACTTTGGAGGCTAATCAATATCTGTCTAGAAGTAGGCATGACGGAGGTAGAGGCATTCACCATTGCACTATCCTCCAATTGTAACAAGTACGCAAGAGACGGTCGGCCAGTCTCATATCTCTGGCGCGACGTTCAAAAGGCAGCAATCCAGCAAAAGCAGGTTGCCGTCATTTTGGACGAAGATGACCCTCTTGCAATGCCTCAAATAGTCGATGACGGTGAGACGACAGGTACATTCATCGACAAGTACCGCCGATTCGGAGAAGTTGCAACTGATGCAGTTCCGCAGTTCCACGACATTGCGGGATTCATTCTGCTCTCTGGCTTGTTGGCGGGCAACCTAAAACTATCGACTTCCTACGGTACGATGATTCCCAACATTTGGGGGCTAATCATCGGGGAGTCTACTCTTACGCGAAAGACGACTGCCGGTGAAATGGCAATTCGCCTATTGCATGAGATTGATTCATCTGCTATCCTGGCAACCGATGGAACCGTTGAGGGATTGCTTACACGTTTGGCAGATAGACCGGGGAGAGTCAGTCTTTTCTACCGAGACGAGCTTACTGGATTCTTCGACTCGATCAATCGGAAAGACTACCTTGCAGGAATGCCTGAAACGCTTACTCAGCTTTACGACGTTCCTCCCGTATACACGCGGACGCTACGGAAAGAGACAATTACTATCAATGATCCTGTATTCGTGTTCTTTGGTTCAGGAATCAAAGACCGCCTTTATGAGATCCTCAACGACGAATACGTGTATTCAGGCTTTCTGCCTAGATTCCTCATAATCAGTGGTGAGACGGATATGCGAAGGTTGCGTAGGACTGGACCAGCGACTCCCAAATCCTCCGGAATGCGTAACGAGATTCTAAAAGACCTAACTGCCATGCATGATCTATATTGCCAAGAGGCGATAATCAAGGTTGCTGGACAGGAAATCCAACGATCGGTAGATACCGAGGTTGAGTTGACTTCCGAGGCATGGGAGAGATACGGCAACATCGAAATGACGATGGTAGAAGCTGCTCATGGCTCACCACTTGCAGGTCTTGCACTTCCTACATTTGAGCGGCTATCTAGGTCTTGCTTGAAAATGTCAATGCTGCTTGCTGCTTCCCGACAAGAGCCACAGGAAGCGAAAATCGAAGTGACTGAACAGGATGTAGTGAATGCGGCAGGCTACATCCAAGAGTGGGGACAGTACAGTATCGACATTATTCAGAACGTTGGTAAGGGTAAGTCGATTCGCCAGCTTGACAAGGTTCGCCGGCTCATTCAGCGAACGCCTGGAATGCATCGAAGTAACATTCTCCGCATGTTCCACCTGAGCGCAAGAGAAACCGATGAAGTCCTACGAACACTAGTAGATCGCGGGGAAATCGAAATCAAGAAACGAGGAAAGGCAGCAACACTATGGCCGACGACGTAGACAAGAGTGTAGTCCAGTTTCCTCAGAAGAAAGAGGAAACGATGGATGAGAAGATTGCAGCGATTAACGAGAAGTTGAAGCACGAAGTTTCGATGTGGGAACTTGGAGGGATTGATCCGGCGAATATCACAATCAATGCGTTCCTGCAAGACGTTTGGATTTTCGCTCTGCGCGACTTCATGGTAGAGAAGGGTTTGATTGATGAGAAGGAAATGCTCCTTTTCTACAAAGAGCGGCTTCTTGGAAAGTTGCAGGAGTTTAGACCAATGGCACTGAATGCTGTTCAGGAAGCAAAGAAGCAGATCGCAATGAATCCGCTTTTGGGTCCAGATGGACAACCACTCAATTAGTTGGTTTCGCGTAATAACCTACATTGCAGCAGCTTGGTTTCTTATGGCTGCGTGGGTAGGAACGGTCGTAATGGTTAAATGGATCATTGACGCAATCGGCTAAGAATCACCTGTTCAAGTGCTTTGGCTGCGGACACTACAAGTGTCGATGGTATCAGGCGTACTGCGCTTCGTGCAAGGAATTCTACAGAAAGCTGTTCAGTGAGGATTGAATACACATTTCCAGGTACTAAGGTGCCTAATATTGTAATTCCTAAACACAAGGAAGGAGTGCCGCGAAAAGGAGAAAGTGTCCTCTTCATCCAAGATGGTGAAGAGCATGAATACACTGTACATCACGTCATTCATATTTATGATAATAGGGTGAATTCTAACTCAATTCAGATAGTTCTGCGATGAGTATAGCTCCAACCAAAATCCGGCGTAAGCATCCTGACGCGAAATGCGAGGAATGTCCGCTTTATAAAGAACCATGCGCTCCCACAGACGGACCAGCAGATGCGAAGATTGCGGTAGTCTCACGTTCACCCGGCTACTACGAAGGATTGAAAGGAAAGCCTTTTACTGGACTTTCGGGAAAGGTACTAGATCACCTACTCAATATGAATGGGGTGAGGCGTAGAGATGTTCTTGCAACGAATGTGGTCCTATGTCAAAGTGATGCTCCGCCACTCGAAGCAATACGAGCATGTTCTCCGCGTCTACAGCGAGAGCTGGAATATGCAGATACCATTATCGCAGCGGGAAGCGAAGCTGCTAAAGAATTGGCAGGACTTAATAGTCTTACTGGAAGTCGAGGATATCCGCACCGGAGAGTCACAGATAGTGGGCGTACTCAACGAGTCATCATTTCTAACAATCCAGCAGTCGTTCTTCGAGACGACTCAACCTTCCCAAACCTAGTCAAAGATTTCAAACTTGCCATTAATCCGACACCACCAGCTAAGCTGCCAGAAGTGGAGTGGACCAATGATCGTAAACAGGCAGAAAGATGGATTCAGTATCTCGCTAGAGAAAGAGGAATTATCGCAGCCGATATCGAGTCCCGAGGATTGGCTCACTCTGCTGCCTTGGCAAGTATCGCGTTCAGTAGCGGAGGAACAAGAGCGTTTGCACTCGGAGAACAAGTCGTCAGAAATGTCGATTTTCATAGGGATACGCTTAAACCCTTCCTCGAAACCAACGGAATTGATTATCTCTGGCACAACGGTAAGTTCGATGTTAGAAACCTTCGTCACAAAGGAATAAATGCCCGAGTCGATCACGATACCATGCTTCTCTCATATGCGTTGGACGAACGTAGTGATGAGGAACAAGTACACCGTCTCGAATATCTCGTCCAGTCAGAGCTTGCATGGCCCAACTACGAACCTAAGATTGTCCGAGAATGGAAGGCCGCTATTGGGCGTTTTGAGAAGCAACATAAGTGGAAGGAACTAGAGGATGTAGATGTACCGGAGGAACTCTACACATACAACGCTCTCGATGCAGCCGGCACTTCTCTTCTCTACCCCTTGCTACACAAAAGAGCAGATGACGATAGTGTTCTCGTGGTCTACGAAAAACTGCTTCTTGTGGCGAGTGAGGCTCTTACTAGAGTAGAGCTAACACCTAGGTATTTCGATATGGAGAGGGCTGCGGACATTCTTGAGGAAGAAGTGTATCCTCGTCTAGATGAGCTTAAAGTCCAGCTACAGATGAAGGTGGGCGATGCCTCGTATAACCCAAATTCGGCAACCCAAAACGCTAGTCTCGTTTACGATAAGTGGGGTCTTACCCACAATATTTCAAGACGCGGAAAAGAGCGAAGCGTTGATAAGCCAGTTTATACAGAACTTGCAGCAGGCAGGTTTGGAATGCGAGAAATTGACACTGATAGTGAATCAGCCGAACTTGCCGAGGTCATACGTGACGCTCAACAGAGAACCATCATTGAGTGGGCGGGATTACTAGCCGACTACAAAGAACTAGAGAAGCAGAAAGGCACATATCTAGAAGGGATGATTAAACGTGCCGAAGTCAACGGAGGAAAGCTTTACACTGACTTTAAACTTCTCACCTCTACTGGTCGCCTTAGCTCATCGAATCCAAACGTTCAGAATATCACTAGAACTAAAGCCGGACTCCCAAGTATTCGCTCACTATTCATCCCTTCTCCGGGGGGTGTCATTCTCAATGCCGATTACTCCCAGGCAGAAATGCGTGTTATCGCAGCTTTGTCAGGAGATTCAGAACTCGCTAGAATCTATCGAGAACGACTATCTCTGCACCGCATCGTTGCGGCTAGATTCTACGGAGACGAATACACAGGGGAGCAGTATGTAAGAGCAAAGAACATGGACTTTGGTACTGCTTACGGTCAGACGGCTTACACCTTTCAGGAGAAGCATGACATTCCGCAGAGGGAAGGCGAGAAGTTCATTAAATGGTGGTGGCAAGAATTTAGTGGTGTTGCACACTGGCGGGATGAAGTCCACTCAGTCATTCTTAGTAATGGAGAAGTCGTTACGGAATTTGGCAGAAAGCGGCGTTTCCATCTCATCACCAAAGAGAACAAAGATGCCTGCTTACGAGAAGGCTTCAACTTCATTCCGCAATCGACGGCGCACGACTTTACTCTTTGGAGTCTTTGCCAGCTTGTACTGCATGAACTTGATCCGGAGAAAGGTCTGGTAATTCTCGAAGGGCACGATGCGCTGACTCTCGATGTTCGAGAGGATCACGTTGACGAGGTAGCAAAGATTGTCAAACAGGTAATGGACTCTGCTCCAAAAGAGTCTCTAGGTTGGGATTTTCCATTTGAATCTGAAATTCAAGTCGGTCCTAGTTGGGGAGAGGTTGAAGCCTATGAGTTTTGATAGTCGGCCGGACACATATGAGCATATAGCTAAAGTTCGGGGCTATATGCTAATGGCTGCACAAGAGCTTATCGAAAGAGCGCATACTCACGATCAGTCCAAGTTAGAAGATCCAGAGAAAGAATCGTGGGATATTGCAACACCCAAGCTGGCTAGCTTGGAATACGGATCTGACGAATACCGAGCTTCCCTGAGAGATATCAAACCAGCAGTAGAACACCATTACCAAAAGAATAGCCACCATCCAGAGCATTATACTAATGGTATAGATGGAATGACGTTGGTAGATTTATTAGAGATGCTTTGCGATTGGAAAGCCGCCGGTGAGAGGCATGATCCTCCAAATGATATCATAGATTCAATTGAATACAATACAAAACGCTTTCACATTTCAGACCAGCTAGCTCATGTATTGTTCAATACAGCAGAAGATTGGTGGGAGAGACAAGAATGAACTATGAGTCTGTTGAGGGTTGCATCGTTCATTTGTTTCCGAATGTGTATATCCTTTGGCCGCTAGACAATGGCGCAGCACCGAATGTAATTGATGATGAAGCACTCGCAATCGAAAGACCTAGAGTAATTGGCCTAACAGATCGTGATGCGCCTGTGGCGACTTACCACTATGTACCGCATATGCATAGATGGGAACGAGAATTTTGAATCGCGGATTCTCAGTATTACCAGTGTTTATAGCATTTCTGATCTGCCGCGTACTCGGCTTCCTGCTGCCGCTGGCGGGGGAGTTGGCTAGCGCCGCGCAGGGCTGCACCATTGGCCGCGTGGCTCGCAGATACCCCGTCCGCGGCCTACGGGCCACCCGCGACCGGACGCCCTGAGAATGGCTTACAACGCCTTAGCTTCGGTCATTTCTCTAGATCCTGGTGGAACCACCGGATACGCAGTAGGAGAGATATTCAAAGATCCTCCTATGTTGATTGACTATAGCGAGCGTAAGTTTGAAGAATCGGAGCTTTACGAGTTTTTGGAAACGATGGAGCCTACCTATCTTGTCTATGAAGGCTTCGCTTATCGCAATCGTGCTAGAGCAGGACTTGATCTAACTCCGGTACGATTGATCGGTGTGATTCGTATGTACGGAAACCTCCACAGAGAGTGTACTGTCTACGAGCAGCAACCGGGCCAAGGAAAAGGCCACTTTTCCAACGAGCATCTAAAGAGTCTAGGTGTCTACAAAAAGGGGCTAGGACACGGACGCGATGCTTGTAGACACTTGCTTCATTGGTACGCTTATGGAGCAGGATACCAATTTAATCGAACACAAGAGGTTCCTGTCAAGTTAAAGTAAGGGCCACTAGGCTGGAGAGGTTCCTAGTGGCCCTTTTCGCTAGTCGCGCCGGAGGGAGTTGGCCGACTAACCCTTTTGAATATCACCGTCACATTGTCGCGGAGCGAACTGCTTTAGCTGATGATTGATTTCATCCAGAGCGAGTTTCTTATCACTCGGATGATCTTGGTAATAAGCAATACGCCCGACTGCTCGCTTCTGACGTAAGAGCGCCTGAGTGACAGTCTTATTCAAATTGTTGATCCGTACACAGATTTTGATATCTGTGTTTACTGACAGGTGTTTATTGGCTTTGATGAGTCGGCGATTTTGTACAGATAACACAGCCAGTTGCCTTTGATGGTGTTGTATCTCATCAGCCTGATCGCCTACCTCGTTAATCAGAGTTTCCAGTCGGATGAACGAGAAGATAACGACTGCGAGAATGATGATGTAGACCGCAATTAGCGACCAGCGATGCTCTTGTACAAGTTCTTTCACGGCACGTCTCATTTAACGCATACCGCTACAGTGAGAAATGATGTAGGCCATAGTCTCAAATTCCTTACCTCTACATGGAATCCTACGGGACAAGCCGGACCTGCGGGACCTGTTAAACCTCTTGGGCCTTGCGCGCCTTGTGCCCCTCTTGGGCCTGGTTCACCTTTTGGTCCTTGTGCTCCATTCTTACCGGGCGCTCCATTGACACCATTTGTGCCATTTTTCCCTGGTGCTCCAGTAGCTCCCTTTTCACCCTTTGGTCCTCTAGGTCCAGTTTTCCCTTGTAGTCCCTCCTCTTTGAATACCTTGATGATTAGCTGCCGAAGTGTAATCGTTCCACTATTTCCAGTTGCACCTTTCGGACCTTGCTTTCCTTGAGGTCCTGGTGGCCCTTGTCTACCTGGAAGAATTGTAGACTTGATGACTACACCCTTAGCGATTTTCTTGCATTGTCTTGGCGTCTTTCCAAAACTCCTACAGAGAGTGTAGGTAGCTCTGCGTAGCTGATTGTCTTGGCGAATCTGAATGAGTAGGTTAGCCCTCTGCAACTCGTTCTGACGACGAATCAACTGCGCGTTTCGTTTATCCCCTATCTTTCGATTTTCCGCTTCGTGCCTTGAAGCGTTCTCTGCTCTCCAAACAGCGAACGTGCAGGCGAGTACAAGTACAGCGTAGGAGATTACTACCTTAGTGCCCATTAACAAATAGCACCCCGAACATGGTGAGATACCAACAGGTGTACAAACTTAGCACGACAGGGCATTTGTGATTTACGATCCATTCTTTACAGCTTTGTAGACTGCGTTCATACCCATCATGCCAGCCGCCAGGATCAGGAGACTTGGACGATCCAGCCTTTCTTCCACCGTTTCGTAGATTGCGATTCCTAGTCCTGCGACTTGAACGATGCGAGGCCAGTAGGTATCCCACTTAAAATCCCTCCTAGACTTCTGCGAAGTCATAGTTACCCCTGGTCATGGCCTTTGTTAGAATCTCCACCCTAAACGGTAGTACCTTCGGGCAAGAGTAATAACCATGCCTTTGGGGTAGTATCCACCTTTATGAACAGGCCAACAATCAACGTGTCCGCCTGAGACGCCATAGAACTTCGTTACCTCATAATGAGTGGTCACTCCCGGTTTTGAAACATCCCCTGGATTGTCTACAATTCCCTTAATTCCCCAATCATGGGCGCGAGCAACACAAGCAATGAGCTTAGCTGTAGCGTTAATCTCCTTGTCCATATGGAGCCACGCTTTAGCCCTTGCAGCCATTGACTTGTAATCGAGCATGACTCTGGAAATCTGCTCGATTCCCATGTAGTTCGTATTTGCTGGATGATTGTTCGATGCTGTATGCCAGAAGATCGCTCTACCTAGATTGTAGGCCCAGGCAATATTTCCGTCGTTATCGGTGATACCGTGAATTCCGTAATCCTTAGCATCTAGGTATTCGGAAGTCTGCTTGATATCCTTCCAGCCTGGATACTGCGGAGAGACAGTTTCGTGCAGTACAACACCGATTTTGTCGTGATATCCATGAACATTGTCTCGCTGCTCATCTGCAATGTTCAGGTAATCTAGCCTTCTCAACTTCCCTCCTTTCTATGGTGCGACTACCAATATTGGCTCGGACTCTAGATGGTAGAATCCTACTCTACCATAGTTGAATGAGAAAATCTCCCATTTGTTTTGATTTGCTCCCCATGCAGCATCAGCAGCAAAACCTATGAAGTAGATGTTCGTGTCCTGATAGAAAGAAAAGTTATGCTGCGAGGCGATACCAAACGGAAACGTGAAATTGTCGATATACGCCTCAGTCCAATCATTCTCTGCAAATCCGTACTCATACATCCATGTGTTGCCTGAATTAGCTGGCAACCAAACCTCGCGACCCGCAACGTACTTAGCTTGTGGCATCGTGTTCGTATCACCGATTCCACCAGGCAAAATTGAAAGAACTGTATCACCCTCGAAAGCCTCTGGCGGCGCAGTAAAATCTGCCAAGATACGATTGATGAATACTTCGCTACTTCCGTGTGATCCCCAAATGTATCTCCAATCCTCTCCATCTTGAGTAAATACGTCACTTACTGAAATATAATACGGCTTGAAAGCAGGATCGGTTGGAGGCGGTACAATATCAGATGTTGCAATAGTTGTAATTTCTACCGGAGCAGCAGGTGCGATACGATCTGGATCTAGTTCTGCAATGTGCCATTGATCGTCGAGATTGCCTGTTCCAGAACCGGCTAGAGAATAGGTCAGATAAGGATTATA
>AR_comb_assmDRAFT_10052930_pt1 | contig 30818 bp, 33 predicted proteins | sample ArasoioldDNA_FD_10543 | JGI IMG/M metagenome (IMG submission 10543) | reverse complement strand
TAGGCCAGGAAGGTTACCAGCTCGAATCGGACAAAGCTACTCGCGGTTTGTATAGTTCCCAATAAAGGTCTTCTATGCACTGCGCGCAGAAAACCTGGTCACTACGAGTGACAAAGAGCGTACTTTCTCGTCCGCACACATCGCATTTGCTCATTCGTATCTCCTGTGAGTTGAAAAGTGGGCTTATTTACGAGCTTACGGCTCACTGTTTGCAAGACGCTACAAATAGAGGAAATAGAGGCCGTAGAAAATATAAAGGATGTATTTTCCGGCGTGGATCACCGAGTCGGCCCTTTTTGACCGCGCAGCATGACGGCGGCGTCCTCCAGCGCCCCTTTCCTCCGGTGCTGAGGTACTAGAACCTGGCACAGAGGCAGATGGGGTGGCCGACGCCATGATCGAGGCCTATTTTCCTATGGCAAAATCAGTGTGATGTTCAGATGGATTTTGGTTCGGGTGGTGTATAGGGGGAAATCTCCGCATGGCTCCACGTCCAGTAAAATACCCCGATGGGGTACACCTTGATGGTCCTGCCTTCAGCCTCTATCGTTTGCGCTTTGAAACAATCCCATTCTTCTAATCCGCCGTCAGAGAAGCAAAATTCATCCCGTTCCTCGTCATATCGCGCTCGGTATTCTTCTTCAAAGGCTGTGTTGTTCCAGGCATCCACCATTTGTATCGCCGTATCGAATTCGAAATACGGGCACTCCCAACCATTCCATCGTTGACCGGCCGTCCAGCCTTCAAACGGGCCGAACCAATCTTCAATTAAAAAGTGGCTCCTGCGAAACATGGCTATTCGCTCCTGCTTTGTATCAACCCCTGGGTCAGCGATTGCCACAGGTCTACAGCTGCTGGAGAAACCTCGACGGTCACCAAGCGCTGATGAATAAAACGGATAGCGTTACTCGCTGCCACGGGCTTCGGCAGGGCGCTCCAAAAGAGCGCCTGCTCGACGAAGCTGCCCCAGCCGTGAAACAGGGTAAGGCCAATTCCGAGGCTGTTAGCCCACCGGCCAAGCTCTAGCGTATCAAGCCTCTCTTGGCGTTCCGCGACCATAACAATGGCGGCTTCGTGAACCGCCATTGTTATGCACCTGTTGGCAAATATCTGCACATCTGAGAAAACAACTGGCTTGTCTCGAACCTCGATGGCCTTTTCCCACGCTGCTGGGTCGTCCTCCGAGCGAACGCAGACGTCGCCAGGATACCTACGGCTCGGATCGTTAATACGACCGCTCTCGACCCGCACCGGCCCAGCAAATACGTCCATCAAACCGGCGACAACAGCCTGAGCCCGCTTGCCGCTCTCGGAATTGTCCAAAACAAAACGTGAGATTGCTGCCGTAAGCGCATACGGGGCAATAGCAGTCTCGCCTGCGAGATCGGTATAGCGAGGTTGATAGCCGCGGCGGACAGCAATGAACGCGCGTAACGCTGTTCTTGCGGATGCCTCGTCAGGACTCTCCTGAAGCTCCCGAATAAGTTCTAACATATAATCGAAAGCAGCCTTTGCACGTTTATGGACAGGTGTACTATCGCCTAGATACACCATGCGGAAATACGGTTGATTGTTCAGGGGTTCGCGTCCGGTAACACCAATATTGATGTCCAGCTCGGCAGCCAAGGGGACGATAACGCTATGGCATAAGGTCCTGGCAGAGAAAGCACGGGGGTTATCGGGAGCATGGTCGGGTTTGATGGCAAAGAGGTCGGCCGCAAGGTTGACGGATTTTGCGAGTATAGCGGTGCCAAGGAATGCAATATGAGTTTTAGGGCCGCCTGCCTGGCAAAGGCGGGAGAATTCCTCGACTTTCTTGACCCACGAAACGTCAAGATCGCCGGATGCAGCTTGCTCTGCTTCCTCTCGAAATACGGCGGCGGCGTGAACCTTATTAATTTCCATGCTCTGAGCTTTCAGATTGGGTATCCAGCTCGAGCAAATCACCGGGTTGGCACCCCAGAACCCGGCATAGCTTCTCTATGGTGCTCAGGCGAGTGTTGTATGTGTTCCGGGAAGCGAGAGAGTCAAGGGTCGCTTTGGAAAGACCGGTCCGCTGAGCCAATTTTTCATAGGTCATGCGCTCCCCGGTGCGACGCCGGTAATCATCCATTACCTCTCGAAGCTTGACACGCATGAAATAGTGGCCATTTATTGTATTGACAATACAATTTTTGAGTATTATCATCATCAATTTGGTATTTGATATTAGAATATTGGCTAAAGCTTGTTAAGGTATTTCTCGGAGGAAAATCCTATGATGAAAGCGGTGAGCTTGTACACAGGGGTCGGCGGCCTCGATTTTGGCTTTGAGGCGGCAGGCTTCGACACTGTTGTCGCCCTCGACATTGATCCTGTGGCTTGCCGCACAATCAGGCTGAACCGAAGCTGGCCAGTTCTTGAAGGCGATATCGACGATATCAGCTCTGAAAGCATCCTAGAGACAGCGGAGTTCAAGCCGGGGGAGGCCGATATCCTGATCGGTGGGCCGCCATGCCAGCCATTTTCGAAGTCCTCCTATTGGGTCAACGGGGATTCCCTGCGGCTCGATGACCCGCGTGCAGATACGCTGACGGCCTACTTGCGAGTGCTCCGTGATATCCAGCCACAAACATTCCTGCTGGAAAACGTCTATGGATTAGCGTTCAAGGGAAAAGACGAAGGCCTGAGGAAGCTCATTCAGGGTATTGAGCAGGTCAACGAAGAAACCGGCGCACACTACAGCGTTTCATGGAAGATGCTGAATGCCGCGCACTATGGTGTTCCTCAGATACGGGAGCGTGTGTTTCTGGTCGGAAGCCGAGATGGCAAAGCATTTTCCTTTCCGTCCGCAACACATTGCAGCCCGGAAGACATTGGCCTGCTGAATCACTCAATGGAGCCTTACCGGGTAGCCTGGGATGCGATCGGCGACCTGCCTGATTGGCCAGACGAGGCCTCGCTGGAGGTCGGGGGCAAGTGGGCGCATCTGCTTCCGACTATTCCGGAAGGTCAGAACTATCTCTGGCATACCAACAGGGGGGGCGGAGAGCCATTGTTTGGCTGGCGCTCCCGGTATTGGAGCTTTCTGCTCAAGTTGGCGAAGAACCTGCCGTCCTGGACGATCCAGGCGCAGCCAGGGTCAGCCATCGGGCCATTTCACTGGACAAACCGTAAGCTCTCGACGCAGGAAATGTGCCGTATCCAGACATTCCCGGACGGGCTGGCGTTTGATTGCGGACGTACGGACGCGCAGCGGCTGCTTGGCAACGCCGTCCCTTCTCTCGTGACCGAAGTTCTCGGGCGTGAGATTCGGCGTCAGTTGCTGGGAGATACAACCGATCTGGGGCCACTGAAGCTGCTACCCCCCGTGCGGCGGCCCATCCTTGCTCCGGAGACGATTGCCCCCCTCCCAAAGAAATATGACCACTTAATAGGCGAGTACCCCGACCATCCCGGCGAAGGCAAGGGGTGGGCGGCAAAGCAGCGACAGAAAGCATCGGTCGGAGAGACACAATCATTCTTTGCCGCAGAATAGCTTAACGTGAGCTCGGGATAAGCGAACTCATTGACAAAAAAGGGCTGCCTTGAAAATATCTTACTCCGCAGTCGCTGGTAGCGGTTCGTGATGCACCGATAGCCAAATAGATGCTGAACTACATCGGTATATCAATACTAAGCTTCGACGCGCAATTCTGGTGCCAGTATTCTTACACTATGCCCATCAACCTCTGTAATAGCGATATTATTGGTGCATAGCTGTCGCACAGACTTCCAAAGAAGTGCATTCTCATAATCCTCAAGTTCGGCGGGCACATGATCTATGAGTGCGTTTGAGCACACGACAATAAGACGTGACTGTGTTCGAGAAAAGGCAACGTTCGTGCGGTTCAGATTAAGAATGAAATTCGCGGCAGAGCTGATGGCATTGGGATCGCTGGCTGTCGCGGATACGATGATGGTTGGACGCTCGCCGCCCTGAAGACGCTCCACAGTATCAATAACCGTAACCGCATCGGCGAAGTCAGCCAAGCGTTCACGTAGTAAGGCGCGTTGGGCGCGATGGGGCGTAATCACTGCGATAGAGTCAGAATCGTAAGGCCCTCCCGCATTTAGCAACTGTTCGATAATATGAGCTTCGGTCAGATTGCTTTGCCGGGAATACCGTTCCGAATGAACGATAAGATTAAGGTTATGCGGACCTTCCCAAATCTGTTGCCAATCCGCAAGTTCTTCGACTTCACCGACGGCAGGAACATCTACCGCTTCTGGTCCCTCAAGTTCGATATCATCCAGATCCCGGTAAATGCGGGAGATAAGATCACGAATAATGGGCGGCAGACGCAATGTAAAAGTCAGTTGCGATAGGGACGCTGCGGCCTCTTCAGTGGGTGTTTCAACAATAATTCTGCGGATTGCGTCGTATGCGCTTCTAAAAGGCTGATAAAATTGTGCAGGTGGCCGGTCTTCATTCTCCCAGTCATGGGCAACGATCGGGGCGAGCTGCCTGTTGTCTCCGGCCAGCATGATGTTGCCATTACGGTTTACCAAAGTGGCTAGAGCAAGAAAGTGGGGGAAAACCATCATACTGGCTTCATCAAGTACCAAAATATTCGCCTGAAAGCGCTGTGGTGCTAGCCTAAACGGGTTACGCCGAGACAGCTCTGTGGCCATTTTGAGCAGAGCACTCGTTGTTCCGCCGATTATTAGAACGCCTTTGCTACGCCAACCATTGACTTTCTGCACACAAGGACTAGCCGGGAAGTGCTGTATGCCATTTGCATCTGGCGGGGGATTGCTGGAGTGTACTTTTGTGACAATTAGGTTGGATACGGCAAGACCCTGCCGACGTGCCTCGGAACGAAAGGAAGCCTGGTAAAGAGCAAGGCGTTCAATGATTGTATCAACGGCTGTGTGCGTATTTGCGGCGACAAGCACGATGTCGCCCGCTTGAAGCCTGCAAATAGATTGAGACAGCGTAGATGCGGCAGTCGTTACTGTCTTGCCTGTTCCAGGGGGTCCCTGAAGGAGCTGCACACGTGTTTTGAGACCATCAATAATGACATCTTGCTGCTCTCTTCTCAGGCGGGAGTTCTTACCTGGGATAATCCAGTTGCTAAGGGTCTCAGCGAGCTGGTCCTCGCGCGCCTGAGCAATGGGGTTTTGCGGCGGGATTGCAGGTTGCTCAGGATCAAACCAATTGAATACGTGTGTTCCAAGTCCTGCGACCAGACGACTCTCGACACGACCGGCGACAAAATCGCTGACGCTCTCGTCAACTGTTGCGAAATCGAACAAGTCTTGGCCGGCGTCGGGTGTGTAGCTTCCAAGCACATAGTCCGTGACGTTGGAGTAGATTGGACTCAGGGCGATTGTGCCATTTACCCAGTCAATGCTCTCAACTGTACAAGTTATGCCGCCACGAACGAGTTGCCCCAGTGTTTGGCCGTGTTCTGGATTACCGTTGTGAGGGCTCAGTCGTACAAATGATCCGTCAGAGATTGTGCTTCGCAAGGACATCTCTTGTGGGGTGAGACCATAGTCGTGGAGATTAAGCGTTGCTTCTATGGTCCGGTCATGCAGAGAGCGAATCTCCCTGACAGGTAACGTCCGTCCACTTTGAACACGGCCTGCTGGAGGTTGGATATGATGTGCCAGCCAATCGGTTAGCTTCACATGATGATCAAGACGCAGAAAATCGACTGCCGCCCTGCCGGTATCATCAACGCCCAATCGAAATTGCTGAAGTCCTGGAATATGCAACGCGGGCTTTATGATATCCTGATTCTTGAACTGAACACGTTCCTCGATCCAGCGCAATGCGTGGACGCGGGCTACCAAATAGGCGCGCAGCAATCCTACAGTCTGTGTAATACGGTTATAGCGCTGGATGGAGGCTCTGACCCGTCGGTCTGTGACCGTGGCAGGATCAGGTAGTGTCCTCCAATGCGCACGCCAATAAGGCGCACTCAAGGTATCATGGAAACGGCTACGAATCTCGAACCGATGTGTTCTCTCAGTATTATCCTCCGAGGTGGCCCAGTACCCATCCGCCGTAAGGCCGAGGGTTGTACGAAAATCAAAAAGGTCTTGCTCAAAGATACGGTCGAGGTCGACGATTTCTCCGCTCACTCTACGTTTCCAGTGGTAACGCTGGCCAAACCATATCAAGGATGAAGCGACAACGAGACCTCTGCCTGTCCAGCCAAGAGCGAAGCGAGAGTCAACTTCATCCTGAAGGCAAGAGAAAATGAGCTGCTCGAGGCTCTCCCTACACCCAAGGAGTTCCCGGAGATGGCTAAGGAGAGTTGAGCTAGCTCGGGAGCAGCCCTCAATGAGCTGAGTCATCTCAGAGCGAGACCAGATATAGAAATGAATAGGTGCATCTTGGACTTCAGCCACCTCGCCAATGGCATCAATAAGGTCCTCAAGAAAACCCTGAATAATCTCACGCTCGGCGGCGGTATCCTGATCGTTGATTCCTGTCCAGGGATGCGTCTTGAAACGGATAACTTCCCTACCCGTAGCAGCGAGGGGACGAGTCTCAATTACAGTACGCGGCCCCTGATTATTACGCTCAACCAGTGCCTCTTCAGTTCGGGGCTCGGGCTGACGGGTGTCTGGATGAAACGGGGTCTGTAGTTCATAGTCGCTGGTCGTGACATGGGCAACAAGAGCTCCAATTCGATTTTCCGCATAGTCGTAGTCCACAGATAGATAAATCCGCACAAGCCGTTGGCCATTTTGCTCGTGGGATGGTAGTTGGCCTTGTCCAGAACGCGGAATGGGACGCACCTGAAACTCGAAGGGATCAGCATCCCCTCGCGGCAAAGTAGACCGCCGTGCGGACGCGGCAGTGATGAGTTGTGTAAGATTGGCATCGAAGCCATCGGTCTGCCGAATTGCCCTTGCCTCATTGGAGGCTGGGTCAAGATCAGCGAGATCATCAATCGTGACAATGCCATTATTGTGAAGGGCTCTGATTGACGAAGGTGGCAGACTTAGGAGTTCAAGGCTTCTGCACCGGGCAGATTCGGGAAAGCAGTGAACACTAAAGACACAGCTATCGCATTTGGCGTCGAGTTTGAATTCCAGTTCGCCTAACTCTCGCTGAGCAATTGACCTGAGTACTCCGTCACGGGCAAGAAGCCGCACCAGGTCGGCTTCTTCAATCTCGAGGCGAAGGGCAGGCCTCGTGAGAATGTCCTGTGGCTCATTTGTGACCTCATCAATACGGGCCACAACTCCTTCAACTGCATCGGGATTAATCTCGTTACCTGAGATTACAATGGGCGATTGTGTGAGTTGCTGACGAAGCAACAGCACATAGGCTGCGAGCTGGATTCGATGATAGGTCTTGTCCTTCCTGCTTGCCTTGCATTCAACGACTCGGATGCGACAACGATCTCCATCCCAGAGAACGACAACGAAATCCATGTTGCCGACCAGCGGAAACTGACCTATTTGGCCTGAAATAGAGATTTCTCTGCCGTAAGCAGTTTGCCCAGAAGAAAGGTTGGAAATTGTCTCTGCAAATTCTTCCCAAGGGGTAGCGTGTTGATCGGGAGGACGCTCACCGATGCGAGTGAGATCAATCAGACCTTGCCCCTGTAATCTACTTTCCCATGTATCTTCAGCCGTTCGTCCAACTTCTTGTAGAACTGGGTCCAAAGTGTTGAATAAGCGCTCTGAGAAAGGAAGCTCTCGAGCAAGGCTCCGGTTATTAAGGCCAAGCTTGAAACGTCGCTCACACGATTGGAAGTGAATAAACTCACCTATTTCCGTGACACGGAGGATAGGAAGCTGGTAGCTCATTGGTCCACCTCCAGCGCAGAGGCCGCTTTATGAAATAACCCACAAGAGGACTTCTGAGCCCCACTCCCCTTGCTCTGCCAGACTACAGCATGATCGTCCGGTGATAGACTATGCATAAGTGTTATTATATAGCACCTTTTCTCAGGATAGATAGAAGTCTCACAGCTCTAAATGTCGCGACGGACCACGTACGCTATTTGTGCTGCAATACCTTCAGGGTCCCGTAAAATATCGCTCTCCCAGAACCGCAAAACCTTCCACCCATTATCCGTCAATTGACGGCTGTTGGCTCTATCCCGCTCCATATTCCTCGCAATCTTCTCCACCCAGTACTCGGCATTGGTTCCTTGCTTCAGCTTTGTGACTCGCATCTCCCAATTACGGCCGTGCCAAAAATCCCCGTCACAAAAGACAGCAACTTGTGCCCTAGCAAATACCACATCAGGTTTGCCTGCGAGAGAAGCAACATTCTTACGGTATCGGAGCCCCAATCGCCACAAGGCACCGCGTAAGAGGCGCTCGCAGCGGGTATCCTCTTTGCGACTGCTTGCAGCGGCCATTCGGCTTGCTTTCTGCGAGGCGGGCTGTTTCCCTTTGTAAGATACCAATGTGGTACTCCTGACAATGTCCTCATTGTAAGACCCTGACTTTTCCGTTGTGCTGTTTCGACCAAATTTCATGCTAGCCTCCGAAGGATGCCCCATGATAGTGCATAAAAATCAAAGGTTTTTGACCCTGCCACCCCCTCCTAATCTCTCTTGCGGAGCCACGCACTAGGGCACACACCCGAGGGCCTGAGGTGCAGACGCCTTAGAAATGGCGTGATAGGGGACGATCCTCTAGAGATGTGGGCTTACAAACCCTTGAGAACAAAGTACTTTCATGTGGTATCATCAGGAAGTCAGCACCTCTACTTGCTGAAATCACGATACGGAAGAGCCAGGACCTCGATATCCCTCTTTCGGCTTTGATATCTGGGGTCTGTGGGGGTATGTTCTCGAAGGATCGCAAGTCTATCACTAAAGCAGAGCCGGCTCTGGCATGTATTTGTCATAGCTCCCCTTGTTATCGACAATTCCCCGCCGGCCGATACCCGGCCTGATCTGCATCCTCTCGACTGGGGAACGCTACACGATTCTGCTGGGATACTTTCTCATAATCTGGACAGTTGAGCCCTGATTGACTGACAAAAGTGAGGCGTGTTCAGCCAATTTCTCCCCCATGTTATGATGCTTCCTTGGGAAAAGGATTTTTCAAGGAGGATCATCATGGAGAACACGCCATACCTGTATGATACGCTGGTTCAGGTGCTCCGTCAGCATCGAAATTGGCTTGATGTTCGCCATCTCAAGACTCTGGCGTGGATGATGGTCGGGCTGATCCATACTGGCTCGATCAGTTTGTGCGCTTGGACGCCTTATGTGGTAAGTCGAGCTTGGTATAGTCAAAGTACAGTACGCCGGTTTCGGCGCTGGCTCGACAACGACAGGATCGAAGTGCACGCCCTGTATGGTCCGCTCATGCAACAGGCCCTCAGCGGCTGGGGAGACAAGAGCCTCGATGTGGCCTTAGATACCTCGATGTTGTGGAATACCTACTGCCTGGTGCGCTTGTCGGTGATCTATCGAGGTCGCGCCGTGCCCTTGGTGTGGTGTGTCATCGCGCATCCCAGCGCAGCGGTGGCCTATGAGGAGTACCAGGGGTTGTTGGAGAAGGCTGCGACGCTGGTGCCTTTTGCCTGCAAAGTGGTGTTTCTGGCCGACCGTGGCTTTGCTGATACGGAGCTGATGCACCATCTGAAGCGTCTGGGTTGGCACTTTCGTATCCGGATCAAGTCGAACTTTTGGATATACCGGCCTGGGCATGGGTGTTTTCAGGTGCGCGCTATCTCCCTGGTGCCAGGGCAAACGCGGTTCTGGCATGGCGTCTTGCTCACCACAAAACGCTTTGGGCCTGTGCATCTCGCCGTGGCGTGGCCTTTGGGAAGGGACGAGTACTGGTATGTGATCAGTGACGAACCCACGGCGGTACAGACTGTGGAAGAGTATGGTCTTCGGTTTGATATTGAGGAGAACTTTTTGGACGACAAATCCAATGGGTTTCAGTTGGAATCGTCCCTGCTTCGGTCGGCCAAGGCGCTGGAGCGTTTGTGCTTCGTACTGGCGATGACGACGCTGTACCTGGTGTCTTTGGGCACCTCTGTGGTCCAGCAAGGCAAACGGCGCTTTGTCGATCCACATTGGTTTCGGGGCACGAGCTACTTGAAGATAGGCTGGAAGTGGGTGAGCTACGCCTTGAGCCGAGGCTATGCACTGATCACCAGCGTCTATTTGAGCAGTGAAAGCGATCCCGACCCCGCAGTCGCCTCCAAAAAACAAGCTCAACAACGACAGGATCGGTTTGTCTTTGCATATCAAGATGTAGCCTAAAAATAGAGGGCCGAGTTTTGTCAGTCAACCAGCAGTTGAGCCAGTGATATACTTTGCTGCGCCGATTGCCGATGATGGGAGCTGTGGTGGGTAAGGCTGCTGCGGGGGCTGAGGCTACCGTCGAGGACGCCCGTTGCCCCTTCCGCCACTCCCAGGGCGGCACGGGGTGCGCATCAGCCCATAGCCCACGCCTGGCGGCCCGAGCCTCGGCTTCGAGCTGCGCTAGGATAGTGTCATTAGGAGCATACTGCCAATACCACCACGCCATGCCGGCCTTCACCAGTTCCTTGTTGAGGCTGCGACCATCCGGTAACAGGACCTCGCCAACCAAGCGGCCGTAGCGGTCTGTGTCTTGGATAGCCACGGTGACCGTCTGCTGGAAGACCAACTCCCCGGTGAACTTCTGCGCTTGCGTGCCAAAGGCCTGCGCCTTCTCGGGCGTGTCGACGCCATGCAGCCGCACCTTCACGGCCTTTCCCTCGCGTAGCACGCTGATTATGTCGCCATCAGCGATGCCGACCACCTTGCCCGTAAACTGGTCGGCAGAGGCGAGAAGCGGCGCCAGCATGCACCACAACACCACGACTGCGGCACACAGGTCTACACCATGCCTCATCGCGCTATGGTTCCTGGGGAAACAAGGTTGCGAGGTACTGCCGTGCTATGGTCAGGTTCGCATGCAATACCTCAAGGGCGCTCTCTAACGTCCGCACCCATGCGATCAGCGCTGCGGGCCTCGTGCTGAAGTCCCTGATGAAGGCGTGTAGTTCATTAAGTTCATGCTCAAGCCTGATGTGTCCCTGGGCCTGGGCGGTCAGCACCCGCTCTGCTTCTGTGGCGAGGGCATGCCACTGTGCTGCCGAGGTATGCTGCGGCGCATGGTCGCTGCGGTTGTCTGCAACTGCGATTTTTTCAGCGCCTTAGCAGGCCATACAGGCTCTCGCTGCATTTGTCCGGGGGGAAAGGATGGCTGCCCAATTTTCAGCACAGAACGTGGGTTCCTCACCGCCATAAACATGCTCAATTGTATATTCTGAAAAAATCCTTGACAATCCTATAGATTCCTGTAATTTCCTGGGAAATTCTAGCATTTTCCACAAAAAGCTACTACTTTTTTTATAGGAAATCCTTTGCAGGACAAGTAATCGACCTCCTCTGGAGGATGACAATAGTGGAGATGGTACGCCGAGAAGTGAGGGGAGCTGCTCACATGGCCGCCCTGAACAACGTCGAAAATGTTCGGACGCGCGAGGGCCTTTCCAGAGCAAGGCTGGCGAAGTTAGCCGACCTTGATGAAAAGACTCTCAAGCGGGTGGAGGAAGGCACAAGGAACGTTGCCCCACTCTCCAAACATAAGATTGTTAAAGCACTTAACTCGCTTCTCGACAAGCAACGTACTTACACCTTTGAGGACTTGTTTCCGAATGGCTAGGTTGTTTTGTAAGGTCGTGTTTTTGAAGGGTACTGCCTTATCGATCCTCCCAAGACGTGCTATGTCGCGAGTATAGGGATGGTTCATGCGGTGGATAAAAGCAGGTAACGAGGAGGTGAATAAATGACGAAGGTGTACCTGATTGGTAAGGAGGCGCGGCTTGACTGTATGGCTGAGGCTTTACTGCGCAGCAGCCGTCCAGTCGCGCTGTATACGCTTTCAGAGGTGAATAACCCTGGGCTCCTGGAAAAATCTGTCGAGTTAAAGATCGGCAAGACAGACGCCCCCGAGGAAGTTGCAACCTATGCTCGCAAGATTCGACCAGATTTCGCTGTAATAGGCCCTGAAGAACCGCTTGCTGCTGGTGTGGTCGATGTCCTGACTCATCAACTCGATATCCCATGTATAGGACCTACCAAGGCACTTGCCCAGCTTGAATCAAGCAAAGCCTTTACCCGAGAACTCCTGTCAAAGTACGGCATTCCGGGGAACCCAAAGCACAGGATTTTTCGTGACCTTGATGGTCTTGAATCCTATCTGAGAAGAACAGAGGTCTTTGTTGTTAAGCCGGACGGATTGACTGGTGGGAAAGGGGTGAAGGTGTACGGCGAACACCTGGATTCCATTGAGGAGGCATTACTCTACTGCACCTCGCTCTTCCATGCCGGTCATCCGGCAGTCATCATTGAGGAGAAACTCAATGGGGAAGAGTTCTCTCTCCAGTCCTTCTGTGATGGTCAGCATGTGGTGGACACCCCGCTCGTGCAAGATCATAAACGTGCGGGTGAGGGGGATACCGGTCCCAATACCGGTGGGATGGGGTCCTATTCGTGCGTGGACCACAGTTTGCCCTTTCTGTCTCCCCAGCATGTCCAAGAGGCGCGCGCCATTAACGCGGCGGTCGCGCAGGCTCTCCGTGAGGAATGCGGGGAAGAGTATAAGGGTATCCTCTATGGAAGCTTTATGGTGACCCGGAACGGTCTACGCGTGATTGAATATAACGCACGGTTTGGTGATCCGGAAGTGATGAATGTGCTGCCTCTCCTAACAACCGACTTCCTCGATGTGTGTGAAGCCATCATTCATGGAACGCTCCACCGAATCCCAATTGCCTTTGATCACAAAGCTACCGTATGCAAATACGCGGTCCCTCGCGGATACCCTAACCAGCCCACACGAGGAGTACCCGTCGAGAGAGACGCGATTCCGAAGCCAAGCGACTGCTTAAAGGTGTACTACGCAGCCATCGACCAGCAGGGAGACGTATACTCCCTCACGGGCTCTCGTGCCGTCGCATTCGTGGGCATTGCTGATACACTGGAGAAAGCAGAAGTGATTGCCGAAGACGCGGCGACTCAGAGCCAAGCCGCAGGCCCCCTCGATCACCGCAAAGATATTGGGACGAAGAGCCTTGTCCAGCAACGCATAGATCATATGCAAAACGTTCTCCGGGGCAACAAATAACTCTCCGAAATATGGCACACCCCATACTTAATGTAGGGGGTGTGTTTGTTTATAAGGAAGTCATGATGTCTGAGGAACAAAGCGTCATGCAAGTAATCAATGATGTGTTTCGGTATCATGATCCACAACAACTTGCCCAACTCTCTGAATATTTTTCTGCGTGGGATGGCTTGTTGAAACTTAGAGAAATAATCACTGGGGTAAATATTAATCCACATTACTACGATGTCATCTTTTCATATTTTTGGCATGAGGAGCCAAATATCGCAAAAATGGTGAGAACAATTGTGTTATTCAATGGTGGTCATACTCTAACCACCCTCATCGAGCATTTTTTAGAACATGATATGGATACCTCTGACTTCCCATATAACCTCTCATATAATTCCAGTGAGAAAGAATTTCATATCGATCTTCCCGATGTCCCAGGGATGGTTGTGAGTCACTATGGAAGAGATAACCCAGACATTGACCGGCTTCTCTCTGTTCTCGAAAAGGTCTATGCGAGACTGTACCCAGACCGGATTCCTCCTGGATTTCGGCAGTGAACGCTTCATGACTTCTGACGTGCCCCTCGTCGATGGGTTCGCTACAGCAAACGTAATCGTTCAGAACGACGCAGCAAAGACCGCTCTGCGACGCCGCTCACTCTGGCGCTCTTGCTCGGCAAGCAGCGCGTCGTCTACCTCCGTAGGACCAAGCGGGATGACCATGCCATAGAGCCCGCAGGCCTTCAGCACATGCACGGCCGCTGGTAAGGGATGCTCTCCCTCAAGCTCGCACTGCAGGACTTCCAGGGCCTTGGGCAGCAGTCCCCGGAGTGTATTAGTCATCCCTATCCACAGCTCCTGTCTGCGGCTGTTCAGCGCTGCCTGAAAGCCAGGGTGATGATTGAACCACTCACTGACGGTCTGCCGGGTCACCTCAAGGGCCTTGGCGGTATCCGTCAGCGTCTTGCCGCTGGCCAGAAGGTCTACCGCCGTCTCCTGCTGCGGGGTCAGCGTCCAGTCTGGTGTGTCGGGATTCGTCGGCTTTTGTCGGGCCATACGTCAGGTCTCCTGTGAAAATGCTCTCCCCTCTACTCTCAAAACTCGTGAATACATACACGCGACTACCCGGCCGGTCTCAGTACGAAAGCCATCAGCATTTGCTCTCCCCCCTGGATCACGCGCCCATGGCATCATAAGCCCCGCCGCAGCCGCGCTAGGGCTCCCTCCAGATCCGCCAATACCCACCGGTGGGCCTGCTCTTCCTGCGCCCGCAGCCGCTCCCACGTGCGCCAGTGCATCCCCTTGGGCTTGTTCCATGGCCAGACGGGCTCTGTCAGGTTGTGACTGGTGCCTAAGCGGTCCCTGATCTTGCGGACCTTCCGGTAGTGGCGGTCCTCGGCCGTTTCCTGCTGTGACCCATACGGCAGCTCGTAGCAGTGGCGACACAAGAACCATTTGCCCTCACCGCAGAGCACCGCGACGCGTCGGTGACACCCCGCGCACCGAAACCAGGGCCGCTCTCCCCCATAGTGGCACGGCGTCCAGTCCAGCGTGACGACCTGGCGCACGGACTCCCAGTCCCCACCGCCGACCCGGTAGCGATACGTCAACACCACGCCTTCAGGCTGCAGGGCGAGCAGGAGAAAACCAACCTGCCGCTCCCCACGAGACCAGGTCACCCAATGGGGCCGGCCATCGAGGTACCCATGCCGATGGAGCCAGCGCACATCGAGCCGGTAGGCTTCCTCCAGCGTGGTGCGTGTCCCCTGCCACCGGTACCACCGGCCAGATCCAGGACCACCCATACACAGCACTCCTGCCGGTTATTGGTCGAAATCATTAGGAAAATTGCACCTCTCATTGCCCTCCTAAACGCGTGAACCCCTAGCAATGACGCGGCGAAATGCCCCTGACGTAGCATTGTTGATTTTTTCCCTGTTTTTCAGGGCATTTTTGCCAAACAAAGCCGTTATGACAGGTTTTCCCCAGAGCCCTGTACCGTGATATTGACATCCACATCTGTCGCTGCTGGGGGCGGGACAGGCACGCCGGCGCGCGCCGCTTGCAGGCGTTGCAGCTCGTGGAGGGCCTTGTACAGACCCCGCTCGATGGTCGTCTCATAGCGCAGCACGCGGGTCAGTCTATCGCCATGATCCCGGCGCACGACATCCCCCAGGCTGACAGGTTTGCCCGGATGCACGCCTTCCGAGCGATAGGCCTCAAACAAGCTGGTCTCAATCGCCAGCACCCGCCGCAAGCGCCAGGCGGCCGTCGCGAGGCGATCCACCAGCAACACCTCGACCTCGCCGACCGGTTGCAGATGTACACGTAGCCGCTTTCCGAACTCAACCAGCGCCGCTTCGTCTTCATCCGGCAAGTGCACATGACGGGAGAGCAGCCCGTGCTTCATGGCATTGAGCGCGACCACCGCTTTGCCTTCGGGCGTCTTCGGACCAGTACTCTTACGGGCGTTCTGGCGATTCGCAGCCTGCTGTTTTGCCGTAGGCATAGTCTCACACTTTTGGTTTTATTAGGTACTAACGGGGTTCACTTGGGACAGCTCTACCTGTTAACCTTAACAACTCACCTGGCCTCGCCAGTGATCGCGGCTAGGGCGACAGTGGGCCGATCCTCCAGGACTCCACCGGGTGGCCGGAGGTATCCAGGCCCTGGGCCGGACTAGCCATAATGTTCCCTCGCACCAGAGGATCACTGATGCTCCATGGGGTTGCCGTAGTGACATGAGGTTGCCTACCCTCTAGGGGCACGTGGGGAACCATTGCGCCATGGATGCCACAGGGCTGCAGCCGTCCCTCAGTGCAGGCCGGGTCATGGCGATGCCTCCCTAAGGACACACGCCCAAGCCAGCCGCTCCGCCTCGGTGTGGGGCAAGCCGCCGTCGTATTCCATGATGGCAGCACGTTCCTCGAACAGCTCCAGGATCTCCAGGATTGCCGCCTTGTGGCTGAGAAGGTGCTGTGCCAGCGATGCAAGCCGCTTGGGACCACGCATGATGAGCCGCTCGCCATCCATATGTATCTGGAGGCCTGCGGCATGGGCTTCAGTGAGCACCTCTACGCCATCCATTCGCCTATCTCCTCGTCATCCTCAGCCGGAGAGACACCACCAGGAGTCTGCCCATCGGCGAGGACTTCCCCACAGGTCATACAAACGGTGTGTCCCTCATGCTGGCACGTCTGTGTATGCGCGCACTGCGCAAAAAGCGTATTATGCGCATTAAGGGGGTCTGAATGTGGAGCATCCCCAGTATTGCCCCCACCTATCGCGTCTTCGCTCTCGCCCTGCGTATTAAGCGTATTAAGCGCATGAAGGGCACCGGGTGTATCCTTCGGTAGACTTTTTGCGCTTTTTGCGCTTTTTGCGCTTGGAACGGGTACCTGCCCATCTATTGCTGTATGAATGGCTTCCACATCTTTGTGCGCTTTATGCGCTTTTTGCGCAGTGTGTGTGTCAGCAGGAGCGCACGCATACCACCGCTCAACGGGGCGGCCGCCGGTTGACTCCTGGGCACACTGCACCATACCATCCCGCTGGAGCCTGATGAGCGCTTGCCCAATAGCGGCGCTCTTTTGGTGGCGCCCAAAGGCGTTGTAGAGGTCGGTTCGTGTCATCCCGGCGGTCCCGGCCTGCTGCAATATACGGCGCAGATCGTCCGCCAGTGGGTCCCCGAGCACGTCACCAAAGATATACCGGGCGGACGTCTCGCAATAGCGCCAGAGGGCATAGGCGGCGTCGAGGTGGAGTACATCCACGGTGTCAGTCTTGTCGAGCAGAGCATAGAGGCAAGAGAGTCGCAACACCTGGGCTTCGGCCCGTGCCGTGATGGCGCCCAATAAGCCCGGTTGCCCCTCTGCCAACGCGGTATAGATATCCTCCCACCGCGTCTCAGCGGCTGGCGTGCGTCGCATCTGGGCGATCGTCCGTGCATGAAAGATGGCGGTGCCAAGTTGGTCCGTGAGCGGTTTCAGCGTATGCTCGGGATATACGCCGCCACGCGGGAGCAGCTTTGACCGGCATACGCACACCCAGAGGAAACGGTTGCCGAAGCCGTTGGCAGCCTCGGTCTCGGTAAGCAGACGTCGCACTTCATCCACTGTGATGTGGGCAATGACGGACACATGCGCGTTGGTTGCCGCTACGGGGGCTTTGTGGCGTCCAGACACCAGGGTGCGCAGGTCGCCATGGTCCCAGGCCTGGCGGAGGACAGCGCTCAGGACGTTGCCCTCCTGGCCAGTTTTGGCCAGGGCCCGGGCAAATTCGGTTTCCAGGATACACAGGCGTTTATCCTCAACGCCTTCATCGAGGCAGACTTCTTCGCCCTGCTTGTTTTGCCCATAGACGGGATCACGGACATTCCAGATGACGCCTTCCCCACTGCTCAACCCGCCCATCATACGCTGACTCCAGGAGCGATCGAGCGTCGTCAGCAACCGTCTGGGGTGCCCGGCGCTCGTCCCCTTCCGCCCTTTGCTGGTCTGGCCCACGAGACAGGTAAACACATTCATGTGGTGGCGGTCCGCCTCGACCGGGAAGTACGGCGCCCGGCCAATGACGTTCCCTACCATGGCCAGCAATTGCACGAGAAGAGCAACCGGATCGCTTTCCGTCTGGGGCTCTATGGTGCGCACGATCTCTCCCGCGAGGCCATAGTAGGCCGCTTCCTCCAGTTGTGGCCAGGAGGCCGCTGGCTCCAAGGTGAGCAGAGAGACGGGCTCCTGCTGCTCCAGATACTCGGTGAGATGATGTCCCACAAAGAGCAACCGGGGTCCCCAGGCAATAGCGCCATCGAGGGCGGCACATCCCGCTGCGAAGCGATCACACGCAGCCTGGTCCATCAGGTCGAGCCGCTTATGGTTGAGCAGCGCGTCAGGACTAGCATAGGCCAGCACTTCTGTCCAAATACGCCGCGCCCGATCTCGCGTAGGCTCCCGCACCTCCAGGCTCGTACCATCCCCCCAGGCAAACGTGTGTGCAGTGCCGGCAATAGCGTGGGTAGGGATATCGGTCATGGCACGACCCTCCGCACGGCCAGGGGCACCCCATGCCACTGCCGCCGATCACCAAGCCAGGGATCACTGAGGGGCATGCCGCGTGCGGTCTGCTGGAGGACCGCAACGGGGTACCCTGTCCGTTCTGCCACCAGGCACCAGGCGTCATACCGTGCCCGCGCATCGGTGCAGAAGCGCACCAAGTGCCGCACCTCTCCCAGCGCCGTGTCACGGCCAGAAGCGGTGGTCAGGTCAGCCTGTTGCAGCGCCCGGTCGACTTGCCAAAGCACCGCTGCCTGGGCACGTGCGATATGAGCGTGCCAGGCGTCAAGCCCGTCGCGTAGCACAAATTCATCGGGGTCGAGACCATCGGGCAAGGTCGGTGCCACGTAGGGCCGGATACCGGCCGCCTTGAGACTCTTAATGCAAGACACCACGCCCCGCTCGCCGCCTTGATCAGGATCAAGACAGATGGTCACCGCATGGACCTTGTGCCGTGCCAAGGTGAACACTTGCGAGCGGGACAGTTGCGCCGACACACAGGCAATAACCCGCGTATCGCCCAAGGCTTGCAATAGGGCCGCATCGAGGACGCCTTCGACTAAGACCACATCGCAGTGACCTGCTTGGCGCGTGCGGTCAAAATAGAGGGGGGATCGCTTCGATTCATCACCCGGCAAGGCGATAGTCTTGGGCCTGTCGGCTGGGAGGGCTTTATTGGGCCAGCGACCGTAGAGGGTGAGCGGCCGGCCATACGCATCAGCCCAGGGAATAACCACATAGCCTTCGAGTTTCCGCCACAGCAGCCCATGCTGGTGCACGTCCTGCAGGTCCTGGCCCTGAATCCGCAGCAGCCGTGCCACCTCGTCGACTGCGGGATAGAGGCCAATCCGCAACAGGCACATGGCGGCATCGTCGAAGCCGCGGGTGCGCATATACGCTCGTGCTCCCTCGCCATGAGCGGACCACAGCACCTGCTGAGCATACGTGGTGACCGCTTCGAGCCCCGCCCGGCGTGTTTCCCACTGCCGCGCGCGGGCCTGTTCTTCCGGCGTCAGTGTCCGCTCAGGGAAGGCGATACCCGCCAGCGTGGCAAGTTCTCGCACCATGGCCACGAAGTCAGCCCCGCGAGGCGTGGTCCCCACTCCGCCGCGCAGTCTCCACAGATATTGCAGCGGCGTGCCTCCAACACCACAGCCCTGACACCACCACAGGAGGGAATCGAGGGAGACAACAAACGATGTGCCGCTTTTGCTGTCGTGCCAGGGACACCCGCCTTGCCACTTTCGGGGGCTTTGATGCTTCCATTGATGGGTGGGATTGGTGTAGATGTCCTCTGGAGCGAGGCGTGGATAGATCTCGTGCTCGAGGAAATCAGCCAGCGAGAGGGACGTGCTCATCGCTACGCCTCCTTCAGCCATGGAAGCAACCGCCATATGAGCCGTCCCAGGAGCATGGCAAGCCGTGGCGCCAGGCAAGGAGCCAAGCCAGGCAAGCCATGATATTGGTTTTCACGCTTGAGGCATACTGCATAAATATGCTAGATTTTCGCTGCATTGAGCGTCTCCTGCACCCAAAATGGGCCTCACTGCACACCACGGCTGTATCCAGCAGCCGTGATCACAGCTATGACTACGGGGCGCCACTGTAAGGTAGAATGGGGCGCCCTGGGTCGTTCTGCTGATCATTCTTTTCATCGTCCTGCCCTTGGTCAGTCACCCATAGGCGCAACAAGCTGACAGCCTCCGCAACATCCGGATCACTTGCCGCTTTCTTGTCTAGCAAGCTGAGAGCCTGGCACAGACGCTCATTGCGGGATCTCTTGATGTTTCGGTATATCTCGGCTAGCCAATTTTCCCGCATGGTGTCTTTTCGACCTCCATTTCCTGTTTCACCGGTATTCCTGCATGCAGGGATGCATCAGGATGGGAGCCAAAAAAGCCCCCGCAATTGACCGCTCAAAGCGTCTTTCGGGGGCAGTCTCGCTGCCTTGGGGGGCTAACTAGCGGCCTGAGAGGGACGGTCTAGCCGTCTTGGCTTTGTGGTGAGTTGAAGGGGATAACTGCTATGTGACGCTTACCATGTCTTTTATCTGTGATCACAATACGGTCTGGATAGCGAACCGCCATCACTTCAGTGCCACAGCAATCGCACCGGATTTTTTCCCCTTCTCTCCGGTGTTCTTTGCTGTCCTGCGTTTGTATCCCCGGTGTTGTTCTCACCTCCTCAGGGCTCGCCATCTGCTACCTGCCTTGTAGCGTGAACAGGTCGTCGAACTCGCAGTCCTGGAGAACCTCCAGAATCTTCCGGCGCATCTGGGGGGACGGATGGCGACTGCCCGCCATCATCTGTGACATATATCCGCTACTCGTACCGATCCGCTGGGCCAGCCAGTTCTGAGACATGTTCTTTTTAGCCAGAATCCGATTGATTGCCTGCGCTTTCAGTTTCACCTTCATGGGTGCTCCATACTTCACGCTTGAATCTTGCCGTATTGATGCTACAATCTTGCTATATAGTAGCAAGAGGTTCAGAATGTGGTCAATAGCAGGAGAGAGAAAAGTGCTTGCAAAATTGATGCAGAAATTTTACTCTCGTCTGGGGCATAAAGGGGGAGGGTGCTATGGGAAAAAGTTTTGGCGAGTTTTTGAGAGCCCTACGAGAGAGCCGTGATTTGACGTTGCGACAGGTGGAAGAGCGGGTGCACGTCTCCAATGCCTATCTCTCCCAGATTGAGCGAGGAGAACGAGGCGTCCCCAATATGAAGGTTCTGAAAAAGTTAGCAGAAGCATATGGCATATCGATGACTGAGTTGGTCGATGCCGCAGAGAAGGAAACCGAGGGGATTTCAGTGAATGCTGAAAACCCCGAACCGAATGTGGCCTTTGTTTCGATGGGGTATGAAAAGCTCTCAAAAGAGAACAGACAACATCTGACGGAGTTCTTGCAGTTTTTACTCCACAAGGAACAGAAGAAGTCGAGCAAAGAAAATGAATAGGTGCTTTGACGACTACCTAGGCAAACATCCGGCGCTCTACGGACGAGACCTTGTACGAGGTCTCGACATCAAACAGCCGCCTGTGAATGAGAACGAAGTAGCGGACTTCCTTGGCTATAAGATCAGGGAAGTCTCAGCAGAGGAAATGGCAGAGTGGCCAGGCATAGAGGAAATTTTCCGGGTGGCTTGTGCCCATCTGTGCAAGCGAGAAAACCTCATCCTAATAAATCGTAAGCTCTCCCGTCTCAAGAAGCGTACCGCCGCATTCCATGAAACTGGGCACGACACTACCCCATGGCATTGCAGTCTGAATTACGCCTGCTCGGAGAATGCGCTCGAGCCCACAGTCAATAAATTAATCGAGCGGGAGGCGTTTACGTGTGGAGCGGAGATCCAGATGCCACGTCATCTTTTCATTCCCGATATGCTGGATCTTCCCCTAAGCATTGACGCCATTAAGAAACTCGCCACACGGTATGATGCCTCGCTCGAAACTACAGCGATTCATTATGTGCAGATGCACCGCCGCATCTGCGCAATCGTTGTTGTAGAGCCGTGGAATAATCATGAGTCTGGAACAACAGCCGTAGACTACAATCCGCCAAACCAACTCGCCTTCCCCTTCAGGAGATTGTTTTTGCCCCCTCCTATCAAGGATGAAGACCGACCACCGCTTCGGGTAAAATACTGTGCCAGAGCACCTCGTTTTCCCATATACATCCCTCCAGGCACAGGTATTGCGGAAGGTAATCCTATCTTTGATGTCTGGAATACTGGCATTGCACTTCGCGAAGAACTTCCTGCCTCGGTTTTCGGTGTCTTTACTAAGGAGGTCTATAACGCTGACATTTTCCCGCTCGGCAATACGGGCATGGTGATGACCTTGCTGTGGCTTCTTGACAGCCAATGTGTGTTGGATTCCAGATGGGAGGTTATCCCGTGAAAGTCGGCCTTACATATTACCAGTTCGCAGTTTGTGGGAGACCGGTTGACAGAACGAGAATGTAGAACAGAAACCTAACATAATTTTGAAGAGATACTTCCATGTCCTCTCGCATCTCAATTAGCCGCGGAACTAACGAAAAGCCCGTATCGAGTGAGGCTCTGACAGAGTTTTTCTCTCAGTATCAGGGTTGTAGCGGTCAGTTTATGACCGGGTATCCCATCATCGGAACTGCCGAAGGGCGTCATCCGATAGATGCACTTCTCGTGTCGCCTGAGAAGGGGATCGTAGTGTTCGATTTGGTAGAAGGTCCTGATCCTGGAGACTTTGGTTCTCGGCAGGATGATTCCGCCAACAAGCTTGAGGCTCGACTGAAGACGTATAGGGAGTTGATGAAGCGAAGAAATCTACTCATCACGATCCACACCGTCTCCTTCGCGCCCGGCATCGCCAACATTAGGCGGTTTCCCGACGATTATACGCTGACGAACGAGGCGACGTTGGCTGATATCTTAGATGCGTTGGATTGGGAGAACAAAGACGAGCACGTTTACAGAACCGCCCTGTCTGCCATTCAGAGTATCTCAACGATTCGCAGGAGTAGATCGAAGCGAAGTGTGTTAAAAGCGAACTCACGGGGTGACAAGCTCAAGCGCCTCGAAGACTCTATTGCGACGCTAGACAATCGTCAGAGCAAGGCGGTGATCGAAACGGTTAAGGGAGTACAGCGTATCCGAGGGCTGGCCGGCTCAGGCAAGACTATCGTCCTGGCACTCAAGGCAGCCTACCTGCATATACAACACCCTGATTGGCGAATTGCTATTACCTTCAATACCCGATCGCTGAAGGGGCAATTCCGCAACCTTATCAACAACTTTTCAGTGGAGCAAGCGGGTGAGGAACCTGACTGGACACAGGTGCGTATTGTAAATGCCTGGGGTGCTCCCGGTGGGAGCGATCGCAGCGGTATTTATTACGAATTTTGCCGCGCCCATGATCTGCAGTACTTCGACTTGAGATCCGCACGTATGGCTTTTGCACAAGGGAGAGAATTCGCAGGAGCCTGTGATAATGCGCTTAGTCAGATGCAGAAGCAAAAATCCCTCTACGATGCCATCTTGGTTGATGAAGCTCAGGACTTTCCACCAGTGTTCTTACGTCTTTGTTACGAAATGCTAAATGACGAGAAGCGCCTCGTGTTTGCGTATGATGAACTTCAGAATCTGTCAGGGGAGTCGCTTCCTGCGCCAGAAGAGATTTTTGGGAGGATGGCGGATGGGACCCCACGAGTCCACTTTGAAGCTCCGCATGGGACCGATGCGCGCCAGGACATTATCTTGGAGAAATGCTACCGGAATTCACGGCCTGTACTAACCACTGCACACGCTCTTGGTTTTGGCATTTATAGAAAGCCAGTCAAGAAAGGCAACGGCCTAGTCCAGATGTTTGAGCATGCGCATCTGTGGAAAGAGATCGGGTATGAACTGGTGGAAGGGGAACTGAAGGACGGACAGAGTGTCGTCCTTCGCCGTACGGAAGACACCAGCCCTCTGTTCCTTGAGGACCACTCTCCCATCGATGACTTGATCCAGTTTCACCAGTTTGAAAATGAGCAAGAACAGGCAGACTGGCTGGTAGAACAAATTGAGCGCAACCTTGAGGAAGATGAACTGCTTCACGATGATATCGTGGTCATCAATCCTGATCCCTTAACGACACGATCGCAGGTTGGCAAAATCCGTCGGCGTTTACTCGATATGGGCATCAACTCGCACTTGGCTGGTGTCGATACCGACCCCGACATCTTCTTCCGGTCAGGGTTCTCTTCGGTCACTTTTACCGGGATTTATCGCGCCAAGGGAAATGAAGCAGGCATGGTTTACATCCTGAATGCTCATGACTGCGATTCCGCTGGCAGAAATCTAGCTCGCATCAGAAATCGGCTGTTCACAGCGATTACGCGAAGCAAGGCATGGGTTAGGGTATTAGGAATAGGCGAGGGTATGAAGCATCTTACGAAAGAATTTCAGACTCTCAAGCAGAAGGGGTTTGAACTTCGTTTCCGATATCCGACGCAGGCAGAGCGCAACCAACTTATGCTCATCCACCGTGATATGACCAGCGCAGATAGGAAACGCGTTGAATCTGGCAAACAAAACCTAGCACGCCTCTTTGAGGATTTAGAATCAGGCAGAGTATACATGGAGGACTTGGATCCAGACTTACTGGATAAATTGAGGCAACTTCTGCTTCAACAGGGGTAAAAACTGTGTCTACACCTGAACTTCTATTGAAGCAGATCAATGCCTTAATAGGCTATCTGGTCGAAAGGAGCCTAGCCCATGACCAGAATTATGTGTTCCAGAGGCAGCTATCCGCTACCAGCGTTGAGGTTACCTTCCCCCAAGCCGATCGCTTTTCAATAGCGCTCAAGAATCGGGCCTACCCAGAAGTGTACGACGTTCTCGCGGCGGAGCGTGCTTATGTGGCCAAGCTGCCAGACGGCGCTTTGATTCAGATGCAGTATCTGTTCGATAGGGGTGAGTTGGAGCGGCACAGGCTAGCGTTTTTCCCCTCGCCACACCTTGAAGAGTTCCAGAACAACCCGGACGTCTATCTCGAAGACGATATTTACGCAGATGTGGTCGCGAGGAACATTGTGCCTTTTCCGATCCGATTCGATTTCGACTGCAGGCATTTCGTCTGGAAGGAACTGGAACACCCCAAGTCCCACCTGTCGCTCGGGCAGTACCAGAACTGCCGAATCCCGGTTTCCGCTCCAATCTCGCCTGCCTGCTTCATTGACTTTATTCTAAGGAATTTCTACAGTACGGCTTTTAATCAGTACACAGATAGCCTGCCAAAGTCGCCTTGGTGTTTCAATGACTCGATTTTATTGTTAGAGCAAAGCGTATTGCACATCAAAATTCCGACAATTTAGCAAGGTTAACCGGTTCCATAGTTGCACTGTGTGTATTCCGATGGAGGTTGCCACCGATTCCAGTCAAACTTGCCACTCCAAAATAAGATATTGGCGCAACACGCGACGCAGACATAATCTCAGCGAGATGCTGAACCTTTCTCACATTTATGAGGATCATATGTCAGTATAGAGGTTATTGATGAGTCACGTCAGAGAAGTCTACGTCTGAAATTAACCTATGGTCTGAGTGATCATAAGATTGCCCAGAGTTTACGGATAAGCCGACCAACAGTTTTTATTAGACCTTCAGTGGGAACTCATCCCGTGGCATTAGTCTTGACCATTCACCATCAGGCTGTGAAAGTGGAACCATCAAGCGGAACGAAAGAGGTTTATCTAAAATCTCACAACGGCATGCCGTTATGCGCCAGGCTGACCTCTCCAGGCCCAGGGATGGTGCCCCCGCCGATGAGGCCAGCGTCTGACGTAGAGTGATGCGGCGCCCGGAATGGGCGCGTCGCCACTAACGCTCGCTCGCGGTTCAACAATCCGGCAATACTGTGGATCTTCGACGTTTCGATGGCTTCCTCCAGACTCATGTCCGGGAGAATAGACGGGAGACGACGGGCCAGGAGCGATTTCCCTGACCCCGGCGGGCCGATAAGTAGAACATTATGCGCCCCCGCCGCAGCCACTTCCAGAGCCCGTTTGACGTGCTGCTGCCCTTTGACGTCGGCAAAATCCTCATGATATACCGCCTGTTGCTGAAACAGCGCCTGGACATCGCACTGCGTCTGCGGAATCGTCTCAGTCCCGTTAAAAAAGCCAATGGCCTGTGCCAGGGTCGCCACCCCGAAGACCGGCACATCCTCAATGACAGCAGCCTCAGCAGCGTTCTCGGCTGGCACAATCATGCCTTCCAGCCCGGCCTGGCGCAACGCCAGGGCCATAGGCATGGCCCCAGCAATAGCCTTGACGCGGCCATCGAGAGACAGTTCCCCAACCACGAGGTATTTAGAAAGCTGCTCAGACTGGATGTACCCAGACGCCTGTAAAAGACCCAAGGCAATGGGCAAATCAAACGCCGTGCCCTCTTTACGCAGGTGCGCTGGAGCGAGATTTACCGTGATACGCTTAAGCGGAAACGGGAACCCACTGTTCACCATAGCGGCTTTGACGCGGTCACGACTTTCGCGAATGGACGCGTCGGGCAACCCTACAGTGGTAAAGGTTGGTAGTCCGTTGGCGAGATCGACCTCGACCTCAATAATCCAGGCATCTACACCCAGCAGGGTGCTGCTCAGCACTTTGGCGAGCACCGCAGTCCCTTTCTCTAGAATCCCTGCCCCTCTCCGGGAGCGGGCAGGGAACCTGCTTCTATATGACCTCAGGCACTGCGCAGACTCTAAAAAATCCCCTGGCAGGTGTCAAGCACACTTCCAGGAGCAAGAATCTAATTTTGAAAGGTACGGTCCACAAAATATATGACAGGCTAGCTGTCGCAGTCCTCGGCGTGCACGGCTTGCTCAGCGGCGACTGCGCCCTTCGTCTGCGGTGCGGCACCAGGCTCAGCATAGGGCATGGGCTCCACGGTACGCTGGCGCGTGGCCCAGGCATGCGTGAACTCGGCGCCGAAGAAGACGATCAGCGACGAATAATAGACCCAGACCAGCAGCGCGATCAACGACCCCGCCGCACCGTAAGCGGAGCCAATGCTGGCGCGGCCTATATAGTAACCAATCCCCACCTTACCAACCGTGAAGAGCACGGCTGAGACAAAGCCGCCCAGCCAGACATCGCGCCAGCGGATCTCGGCATCCGGCACGTATCGAAAGAGCAACGCGAACAGGAAGGTGATGACTAGGACCGAGACGGCGACCTCAAAACCACGGCTGAGCAGCGTCCGCGTCAACTCTGGCCCCTGGAGGTAGTGTGCCACGCCAGCCAGGGCAGCGCTGACGGCGAGCGATACGAGCAGGAGGAAGGCAATCGCGAACACAATCGCTAGCGAGAAGAAACGCTGCCTGAGCCAGCGCCAGAGATTGGCCCACACACCGTCGATGGGTTTGGGCTTGACCTCCCAGATGAGGTTCAAAGCGGCCTGCAGCTCACCGAAGACCGCTGTAGCGCCGATGGCCAGCGTTACGAGGCCGATCATGGCTGCCAGTGTGCCACCCTGTGGCTCCGTAGTTGTGAGGATGGTATGCACCACCTGTCGGCTCGGCAGGCCCATGAGTAACCCGATCTGCTGCTCGAGCTGGTCAACGACCTGCTGCCGCTCTGTGATTAAGCCCGCGACGCCGACGACGATGATCACCAGAGGCGCCAGGGACAGCGCCGTGTAAAACGCCAGAGATGCCGAGAGCCGCATGCAGTTATCGTTCCACCAGTCCCACATAGCGCTTTGGGCAACGCTCCACATGATCTTGACACGCATGGCACACCTCCGCTTGGCAACTTTGCAACTATGGCTCGCCGTTGCTGTGCCTCGTCTCAGCGCGCTGAGCTGAGCACGGGGGCTTCGGCCAAGGCCTCGAGAATCGTGCGGCAAAAAGCTGGGAGGTCCTCGGGCATGCGTGAGGTAATCAGTGTCCCGTCGCGTACCACTTCTTGATCCTCGTAATGCCCACCAGCATTGATGACGTCATCTTTCACACTGGCAAAGCAGGTCAGGCGCTTGCCGCGCACTACGCCGGCGGACACCAGCATCCATGCGGCATGGCAAATCGCCGCTACCACTTTCTCCTGCTGGGAGGCTTCCCGCACCAAAGCAACCATGGCAGGATGACGGCGCATATGATCCGGGGCATATCCCCCGGGAATGATCACAGCGTCAAAATCGGCTGCCCGTACGTCCTCAGCCCTGGTGTCGACTTGCACAGGATAGCCGTGCTTTGATGTATATATATCCTTTACCACCGCCCACGAGCGTGACCTCGGCGCCGGCCTCTCGAAACCGCAATGCCGGGTACCACAACTCCAAATCTTCGTACAGATCCTCAGCCAGAATGGCAATGCGTTTTTCCTGTAACGGCATGACGCAGTCCTTTCTGTGGTTTCTATGTTTTGGCCTGCTTTGGCAGCACCCCCTCTCGTCAGGAGTGCTTGCAAAGCGAGACCTGTGGATGTCACAAAAACTCAAAGTGGCGAGGAGCAAAATCTATACCACTTTTTGCTGCAGAGCCCTGAAGGACTAGCAGCCCCTAGTGAGGTCTCACGCGGGAGCAAGGGTCTGCTCTTGAGGTGGAAGCCCTCTGTATCAATTTGAGAAACTCTTCTGCCATTCCTGGTAGCTACTCGGGTCTCCTGCAGGGACTATCCTGAGTGAGGAAGTGCTCGCCCATAGGAATCTTCAAAACCCTTGAGATACCTTTCTCAGCGTCAGGACAAGTTGCAGGCAGCAGGGGCCCAGCAGTGAGGGCAGCACAGAGGGCGCGGGAGCCATGCCTAACGAGATACCTGGCTGCTCCTCCACCTCTTCATTGTCTCGCATACAGGTGATTCATCCAGACATACGCTTCTGGGTGATAGGTTTTCCCTCGCAGCCCGGGGAAGTCCGGCGTATAGCGATAGGCACGGAACACGGTGTTATTGCGCCCAAAACGCTCGTCGTCCGAAAAGAAGGGATTGACATACTCCCACACCACTTCGCCCACGGAAGTGACCTCGAAGAGCCGTCCGGTCATGCCTTCACAGATCAGGGTATTGCCGTTAGGCAGGCGCTGTGCTCCGCTGATGAACGAGCTAAAAAACTTCCATCCTGGTGTGGTTTCGTAGCTCCAGACAATGGTGCTTGTCGTGGGCTATACTTCCAGCACGCGGGAGCGGGGCATGGGGTGGGCGGCATGCCATCCATTATCGAACAAGAGTATGTTGCCGTTGGGGAGGAGATGCGGGTCGTGTTGGTGCCCAAGCTCCTCGCGGCCCCACTTCCAGACAAAGGCGCCGCTGTGCCGGTCAATGATCGCCACGGTGTTGAGGAGACGAAAGCTGGTGAGCACATTGCCGTCGGGCAGCACTGTACAGGTGTTGGCATGCGTCCACTCATGCCGCCGGTCGAGGGGACAGATGCAGTCAGTCTCGACATCCAGGTGCTCAAAGCCATGCCATTCCCAGACAACGCGGTGCTCCGGGGTGATCTCTCGGAAGTAATCGCCCCAGATGTGGCCCTCATGCTCGGTGCCCGGCTGGCCACCTTGGATGTGTGGCACCATGTCGGCAGGCACGGGTTCCCACCCCAGCACCATGGTGTTGCCATTGGGTAGGCGGCAAAAATCGTGATGCATAGTATCTTCGACATGCTCCCAGAGGATCTTGCCATCCCAGTCCAGTTCCATGAGCGTGCCTCCGACCCCGCCAAACGGGACCGGGCTTTTGCCTGTCCGGCCAGCCACCAGGAGATGCCCATTGTCGAGAAGATAGCCATAGGCCCCAGGACGGTAGGGCAACGACCAGTGGTGCACGACACGGCCCTGCATGTCGATGAGATAGGCGCTGGTGCCCGTCATGGGGGCGAACAGCGTATAACCGTGCTCGGCCTTGTCAGGGTGATAGACGGTTAAGCCCAGTGCTGGTGTCATAGTTCTGTGCCCTCTCATAACCTGATGTGTGCTGGAGCGTGGTTCTCCGTGCCCTTCCCTCACAGCCCTGTACCATATTACCATGGTCGATGCAGGAGGCTGAGGAAGGCTTCTGCTGGGGCAGGGAGTCGGGCATCTTTGCGGCGGATAAGACTAAACTGCCGCTCCACCTGGAAGTCGCAGACCGACACGATGCGGAGCCGTCCATCCTGCGCCTCCGACGTCACCGCCAGGCGTGAGACCATGCCAATCCCCATCCCCGCCATGACCGCTTGCTTGATGGCTTCATTGCTGGGCAAGGCCAGACGGAGCTGCCACGGCACCTGATGCGCCCCCAACGCCCGCTCAGCGGCGTGACGCGATGCCGAGCCTGGCTCACGCAGTACCCAGGCTTCATGGGCCAGGTCCGCTAAGGTCACGGTGGACTGCGCTGCCAGGCGATGGTGGGGGGGAATAATCAGGACCAGGGGGTCGGTGTAATAGGGGTGCGCCGCGAGTTGGGGATGCTCCACAATGTCTCCTGCGACCCCGAGATCCCATTGCCGTCCAAGCATGCCTGCTATCACCCCCTGACTATTGGTAAAGTCCAGAGACAACGCGATGCCAGGATAACGCTGGGCAAAGGCCGCCAGGCTGGGCGGCAGGAGATAGGTTCCCGCCGTCGTCGAGGTCCCCACCCGTAGCGTGCCGCGTTGCAATCCCTGCAGTTCGCGTATCGCACGGCGAGTCTCCTCGTTCAGGAGGTGCATCTGTTCGGCACATTGCAAGACGACAGCACCGGCCTCCGTAAGTTCTAGGCGTTTGCCAACTCGGCAAAACAGCTTTGCCCCCACCTCCTCTTCTAAGGCCTGCACGTGTTTGCTCACCGCTGGTTGGCTGATAAAGAGTTCTTCCCGCGCTGCCCGTGCATAGCCCCCGTGTTTGGCTACAGCATGAAAAACCCGGAGATGATAGGAGTACATACAAACGGACCTATAACTTTAACGTTTATGAACTGATTCCAAATAATTGCTTCACATTATAGCATGGCTCCTTTAGAGTCAGAGGCATAGGAAGGTAGCCTGGAACGCAGCACGCACGGATCTACGCCGTCAGTATGCCTGTGCGATACGAGGAGTCATATCATGCAAATCACCGTGAAGCGTGGGACCATCGCCCGGCTCTCGGCCCGTGGTGCCAGCGTGCGTAAGGAGCACGGTGCCCTCATTGCCAATGCCCTCATGCATCTGGTCAACGATGGCTGTTTTGTGGCCATC
>AR_comb_assmDRAFT_10304108_pt1 | contig 30854 bp, 26 predicted proteins | sample ArasoioldDNA_FD_10543 | JGI IMG/M metagenome (IMG submission 10543) | reverse complement strand
AAAGTAGCCAATATGGGCTACGAATCCAAGAATAGAGAAGCTCGGCTAGCACAAACAGTTCAAGAAAATATCAGTGCTCAGCCGGTTGTAAAAGCTTTTGGATTAACGAAGAAAGCGATCCACGATTTTGCAAATGAAACTGCAGAATTAGCCCGCCTTTCATTGAAATTCAGCTTTGCAGCAGATAATGTGGAACGAATTCCAAGCATCATCATTCTGTTCTTTGAAATCGTGGTGATCGGTGCAGGAGTAATGATGGTGTTCAATCGTCAAATCACGCTGGGCACTCTGGTTGCGCTTCACACCATATATATTCATATTGCTTTTTCGGTAACAGCATTAACAAAAGTTGTACCGGTAATTCTGCGATCTGTCGGCGGATTACAGCGCATCGAAGAATTGCTTGCAGAATCACCGGAGATTATTGATATAGAAGATGCCCCTTCGATGGAACGATTCTCATCAGATATCACATTTCAAGATGTATCCTTCAGTTATTCCAATGACAATCTCACACTGAACAGAATCAACTTAAAGATTCCAAAAGGTTCGTTTGTTGCATTTGTAGGTCCGAGTGGTTGCGGCAAATCTACGATTCTGAATCTGTTACTGCGCTTTTATGAGCCGAAGATCGGCGCTGTTTTTATTGATGGTGAAGATGAAAAAAAAATGAATGCAGATTCGCTTCGATTTCAGATGGCAGTCGTATTTCAGGAAAGTTTTTTGTTCAATGCTTCCATTCGGGAAAACATTCAGTTAGGAAGACCGGAAGCAAGTGAAGAAGAGATTCACTCCGCTGCAGAAGCCGCCGGCATTCATGAGTCAATCATGCGGATGCCGAATGGTTACGATACACCAGCTGGTGAAAGAGGATCTTTTCTTTCTGGTGGTCAACGTCAGAGGATTGCTATTGCACGTGCCCTTTTACGAAATCCTGAAATTTTGATACTGGATGAAGCTACCAGCGCGCTTGATCCTGAAACTGAACATGCAATCAATCAAACACTTGCCGCGGTTAGCCAGGGACGTACTGTAATCTCCGTTACCCATCGGTTATCTTCAGCGGTAAATGCAGATTCGATTTTCCTGTTGAAAGACGGATCGATCATCGAACAAGGAAGACATCAAGAGTTGTTGGGAGCGGAAGGTCTCTATACGCAGCTGTGGCAAAAGCAAACCGGATTTTCTTTCAGTGATGGGTCGGCTCAAGTGCAAGCATCCAGATTAAAACACTATCCGATTTTCCAAAATGTGGATAATGGAGTGTTAGAAGAGATTGCATCATTGTTTGTAACTGAATCGTATCCCGCAGATCGTGTGGTGGTGCGTGAAGGTACTCCCGGAAATCGCTTTTATTTGATAGCGCACGGTCAGGTTTCAGTTGTAAAAAAAGGTGCAGATGGAAAACCGAAAAATGTCGGCGTGTTGGAAGATGGAGATTACTTTGGCGAAATTGCGTTGATCAAAAATATTCCACGAAGCGCTACGATCCGCACTCTCACTCCGTGTGTAATGCTATCGCTTCACCGCGATATCTTTCAGAATTTGTTAGATCGTGCTCCGGGTTTGAAGGAAAAGCTCGAAGAAACCATTGCTGCCCGAACCAACAACCACTAAGATTCTTATTGCAAATTGGATGATTGCAAATTGTACAATTTTATATTTTTGCTGCGAACGATCCTTGTGCAATTATAAAATTTAAAATTTGCAATCATCCAATCTGCAATAAAGTAATGAAGCTAGTGTTTGTGTTCGTCGCGTGGAATTGTTTCAGGCGTATTCCACGATCTTCCATCGTCTTCCAAAAGTTCATCCGCTTCTTTCGGCCCCCAGGAACCTGCAGCATAATTCGGAAATGAACGCGGCGGAAGTGCTTTCCAAACATCCAGCACCGGTTGAATAATATTCCACCCAGCTTCCACCATGTCGGCTCGTTGAAATAATGTTTGATCACCGATCATGCAATCATACATCAATCGTTCATAGCCAGTGCTTGCAGTGCTGCCAAAGTAATCTGAATATTCAAAATCCATTTCAACAGCACCAAGATTCATAACAATTCCTGGAATTTTTGCACCAAATTGAAGCGCGATGCCTTCATCTGGCTGAATATGAAGAACGATCCGATTCGCTTTAAGCCGTTCAATCGGCGTGTTTCTAAAAAGTCTGAACGGTGCGCGGCGGAATTGAATTGTAATTTCAGTATCACGTTTTCCAAGTCTCTTCCCGGTTCGCAGATAAATCGGAACATCAGCCCATCGCCAGTTTTCGATTTTCAGTTTTAGTGCAACGAACGTTTCGGTATTTGAATCTGGAGGCACATTTGGCTCTGAACGATATCCCGGCACTTTCTTATCTTCCATTGTGCCTTCACCATATTGACCGCGGACGCTTTGACTCAAAACATCTTCAGGTGCCGGAACCATAACCGCATGCAAAATCTTTGCTTGCTCATCGCGCACTGCATCAGCACTAAATGAAATCGGACATTCCATTGTGGTGAGCGTCAATAATTGAAACAGATGATTTGGAACCATATCGCGCAGCGCACCGGATTTGTCATAATATCCGCCACGCTGCTCAACGCCGACCGTCTCACCGGATGTAATCTGGATATGATCCACATACCGCCGGTTCCATACCGGTTCAAAAATTCCATTGCTAAAACGAAATACCAAAATATTTTGAACGGTTTCTTTGCCGAGGTAATGATCGATGCGATAAATCTGTTTTTCTTTTAATTCATTTCGAATTTCAGCATTTAAAGCGCGGGCCGATTCCAGATCATGGCCAAATGGTTTCTCAATGATTACCCGGCGCCAATTTACACCTTCTTCTTGATAAGTAAGATTTGCGTTCTTAAGCTGCCGAATAATCTCACCAAAAAACATGGGAGCAGTTGCAAGGTAATAAAGAAAATTTCCAGGGATTGAATGCTCTTTAGTTACTTGCTGAAGCATCTCGTTCAATCTTCCGTATGCCGCCGCATCCTTGAAATCTCCCTGGACATAATAGACATGCTGTAAAAAGAAATTCCAAAGTTCAGGATCTACTTCGCCAGTAGCAAAAGTTTTAACGTCTTTGTTGATGTAATCGCGGAAAGAATCTGTATTGTAATTATCAATTCCAAAGCCAACGATTGCTAATTCTTTAACCAGCAACTTTTGACTTGCCAGGTTGTACAAAGACGGAATCAATTTACGTTTCGTTAGATCTCCGGTTGCGCCAAAGATCACCATGATGCACGGATCACCTCTTCGGTGTTGTTGAGTTTCTACTTCCATGAAGATTCCTCAGTGTAAGATGATATTTTTTGCTGGCTGATGTGTTCCAGCTTTCGTAAATTGCCACATTCGAAATCCACCTTCAAATGCGTTTTCGTTTTTTCCAGGCGAAGCACCTGGTGGTAATTGTTTTAAATACTTGATATTTCCACCACCAAGAACAACATATTCTGGTTCTAAAGCTGCTTTCAATGCGGCAACAACTGCGAAAATATGCTTACGCCATTTCTTTTTTCCCATTCGATCCAGGCCTCGTTGACCAACATAGTCTTCGAATGTTCTGTCTTTCCGATATGGTAAATGCGCTAACTCCATCGGCTCTAACACACCATCAGCAATGAATGCTGAACCCAATCCTGTACCAATTCCCAAAAATAACATGCGGCCCCCGCGGTAACTTCCGATCGCTTGCATCGCTGCATCATTCACAATTTGAACGGGACGGCCGAATGCGCGTACAAAGTTAAAGCCGATCCAACCGCTTGCCAGATTTCTTGGATCACGAACGATTCGTCCGCGGCGAACAAGTCCGGGATATCCAATTGAAATTACTTGATACTTCCAATCGGCTGTAATTTTTTTGACTTCTTGCACCATCTGTCGCGGTGTAAGCTTTGGGCCCGATGGAAATCTTCGCGGTTCCTTTGCGCCTGCGGCAAAGAGTTTGACGTTGTTTCCACCGATATCAATAACCAGAATTTGTGGTAGTTTCTTCATTCGCTTTTTTCTTTGTGGCCGCCGAATTCAAAACGCATTGCCGAAAGCAATTTTTCAGCGTAATCATCAAGACCGCGCGAACTGAATCTTTGATATAGCGCAGTTGTCAGCACTGGTGCCGGCGCCGCTTCTTCAATTGCAGCCAAAATCGTCCAACGACCTTCACCGGAATCTGAAACACGGCCGCTAAAATCGCGGAGCTCCGGATCTTTTGAAAGCGCATTTGCGGTTAGATCCAGCAACCACGATGCAACTACACTTCCCCGCCGCCACAGTTCCGCAACATCAGCAACATTGAAATCATATTGATAGTGGCTGGGATTTCGAAGCGGTGTGGTTTCTGCATCGATTGCGTGTTCTTTCTTACCGACATTTGCCTGTCGCAGAATGTTGAATCCTTCAGCATATGCTTGCATCAATCCATATTCGATTCCGTTATGTACCATTTTTACAAAATGGCCTGCACCTGATGGACCACAGTATAGATAACCTTCCTCTGCCGTGGAGTGTGTTTTTCTCCCTGATGTTGCTTCAATCCCGCTATTTCCCGGTGCTAGAGTTTTGAAAATCGGATCAAGATGCTTAACTGCATCCGCTGGTCCGCCGATCATTAAACAGTATCCGCGCTCTAAACCAAAAACGCCGCCGCTGGTCCCAACATCTAAATATAGGATGCCTTTCTTGGCTAATTCCTCTGACCTGCGAAGATCGTCGATGTAGTAAGAATTACCACCATCGATCACGATATCTCCCTTTTGCAATTTAGGTGCGAGATCACTCAGTGATCGATCAACAACAGCTGCAGGCACCATCAACCATATTGCTTTCGGTGCAGAAAGTTTTCCAAGAAAATCATCAAGCGATGTTGCACCAACCGCGCCATCCTTTAGCATTCCTTTTACAGATTCTGGATTTAAATCGTAAACTACGCATTCATGTCCTGCACGAATTAACCGCCGTACCATGTTTGCGCCCATTCTACCGAGACCAATCATTCCTAATTGCATAACTACCTCTGCTGATTACTTCTTTCCTTTATTCTAAGTCAGGACTGGCAAAGTGCGTAAATACGACTAAAGTCCAATAAACTTATACAGACCAAACTCGACTATAGTCATAGAATGGTGTTGAATGTTAAGAATTTCCAAATTTGAGCACTGGAGATTTCTACAACTAACTGTTTTCCTTCTAATCTTCTGGATCGTTTTTCCTCTACTCGGACAAAAATTATTCGTTCAGATCCTGACGCAATTGTTTGTGTTGAATTCGATTTTGGTGGTGCTTTCCACCGAAAAAAAAGCTGCTGGTTTAAAGAAACTTGTATGGATACTGTGGATTATTGGACTGCTCGCATCATTAAGTGCTCTCTTTCCGCTTCAGCAGGAACTTAAAAAATTATGTCTTGAACTGGAATCAGTTTTTCATTTTCTAGTATTGATGATCTGCATCGGTATCATACTTTCTGTTGTGTTCCGCGCCAAGCGCATAACCGTGGACGGTATTTTTGCAGCCTTTGTGGCTTACCTTTTGCTCGCGTTTGCTTTTGGATTGATTTACAACTTCATGATCATTCAATCACCTGACAGCTTTAAAGGTGCTCTAAGTACGAACAATCATTTTGGTGATGTGATTTATTTCAGCCTGGTCACCATTGCAACATTGGGTTATGGTGACATCGTTCCGGCTACAAATGCAGCACGAACTATTGCCACCATTGAAGCAGTAATCGGACAGTTTTACGTAGCCGTAATTGTTGCTGTTTTAGTTGGATTATTCATTTCTCAACGAATGGAATCCGACCAGAAGAATAAGAGTCAATAAGAGAACATAGAGTCAATAGGAGAACATCATGATCTTAACAATTCAAAAAAGTTTCGTTTATATCAGTTTGAGTTTATGCCTGGCATTGCTCATCCTGTTACTGAATCGGCCAGCTGAGAGTGCCGCAAGGCGATATCAATATAGAGTTCTTGCTGTAACTGGAATGACAGAATTGAGAACTCAATCCAATGCAGGACAACTTAAAACCATTGAAAAAATGATAGAAGATCAAGCAGCACAAGGATGGGAGTTTTATCAAGCAGATGGTTATATTCTGTACTTCCGCAAATAAAGCATGGACAAATCAAGGACCTTCATCCTAACGTTAATCGTATTTCTTATTTGCCTTTTTCAATCTTTCACCAGTGAAGCTCTTCCGAAAATTAAAATAAAACACAAAAATGATGTTGTGGTGATGGAGAATGGCGATCGCATCACCGGTGAAATTAAGAAAATGGAATTTGGAGTGCTCTATTTCAAATCTGATCGCGCCGTGGATACTTTAAAATTAGATTGGGAAAGGGTGGCACACCTCCAGAGCATCGCGCGGTATGAATTTGAAACTCAGGAAAAAGACGTTTACATCGGAAGTATTGCAAAAGATGAAAACCATGAAGTACCGCACGGTAAATTGCAAATCATTTTGGAGAATGCTGCAACCGTCGAATTAAATATCATCGAGATTATTGCTGTTCATGAAATGGGACGCTCTTTTCTGTCACGGATTAATTTAACACTCGATGCCGGAGCGAGTTACACATCCGCGAATTCCAGAAAACAAAGTACTATAGATGTCTCCACATTTTTCCGGAAGCCGAAATATTCCGGATCGTTGACTCTCTCTTCTCAGTTCAGCAGTGAACCGGGTACTGACAAAACAGCCCGGCACGAGTTGCAGCTCATTGGAAATCGTTTTCTGCGTAGAAAATGGGAGGCAGTTGGACTTGCTGCTTTTCTTCATGACAATCAACAGGATCTTGATTTGAGAACAACCGCCGGCGGCGGTATTGAAAGAATTTTTTACGAATCAAATCGAACTTTGTTTTACACGATTGTCGGTGCAGTTTATACCAATGAAAATTATTTTGATGAAGTCAAATCAGATCGAAATAATCTGGAAGCCCTCCTGGCCTTAGGTATTTCGACCTATCGTTTTCGCGGTTCGTCACTGAACACTACAGTATTCGTATTTCCTAGTCTTTCTGATACCGGCCGGGTTAGGATTGATACCAGCTTCTATTGGAAATGGGATATTGGAAGAGATTTATATTTGAAGCTAAATTTCCTGGATAATTACGACAACACACCGCCACCGGAAGGGATTAATCACAATTCCAGTATTTCAACTACAGTCGGTTGGAGTTTTTAGCCGCTACCCAAAAAAGCAAACCAAAAGTACCATCACAAACAAAACAGGAAAAACCCAGCGTGCGTGTATATCCAGCTTTGTAGCCATCGTTTCATTTTGCTTCAGCATCAATCTGCTCACAACAACAACTATGACCAGCGACAAAAAAACAAGGAAAGTGCTGCTGAAAACAAAAAGGTCTAATCTAGTTAGATAAGACAATCGTGGGGTGAAATTCGCAAGCAGCAATCGATACGCAACAATAGTCAGCATAGATGTAATTGAAATGCTGATTCGGGGACCAGGATTTGTACGATCTAACCAGAAAGCAATCCCCGACATTCCAAGAATTAAGGCTATTGGAATCACCATCTGAATAAAAAAGAAAAGGAAGTAGCGTTCTGCTGCAAACCTGGCAGTAAATCCTGCAAGTCTAATTCCGCCAGGAATATTGTACGTTTCATTTTTCTTGTTTGCGGATAGAATCTTCCAATCTGTGATTGAAAATTTCGATACGATTATCGGATCAGGATCCGGAATGAATTGCACTTTCTCCGGACTAAATCCTACCGCTACAAGGCGTATCGGGAATTCTTGCCGATCAAAAGGAAATTCACGCAAATCCATCGTACAGCCAAATTGACCAATGAAGCGTTGACGATATATGACATTGCCCTGCTGATCTACTTCTACACCTTCGGGCAGTGTTGTTTGAACAGAAATTCGGTTTACGATTTGGACGTTGGGATGCCACACACCGCTTAAAGGTAAGAAGCGGTTTTGACTACCAACGAGCGTTTCATCCTTCCATCGTAAGCGTATAAGAACATCGGCGGAAAAACTTTGGCGAGCGCCATCAATATCACGAACATCAACAATGAAGATTGCAGTTTTAACTTGCCTTGGAGTTTCAGATGACTGTGCGGAAACAACAACCGACGTTAAGCAAATAAATATCAAAGTGATTTTAGTCCAATAGTTAACCAAATGGTTAAGTATCATTAACGTTTTTCTGAGATCCTCAAATCATAAATCGCTTTGATATCGCGCAACACATCCGTCATTTTCAGTTTCAAATCTTTTAATCTGCCGGTACGAACATCAAATACCCAGCCATGAACATGTGGTGCTTGTGTTCTAAACCAGGATTTTTGGACATGATCAATTTTGAGTATGTTGATGAATTGTTCGACCACATTCAGTTCAACCAATCGATCGAATCTTTTCTGTTTATTCTTGATCGCATTTAATTCCGAATGATGCAAACGAACTACATCACGCAATGTCTGCAGCCAGCTATTGATTTGCCCCATATCATGCGGATGCAATGCCGCATTAATTCCACCACACTCATAATGGCCGCATACGATGATGTGTTTTACTTTCAAATGCTCAACTGCATACTGAACCACCGAATTAACATTGTCATCAGTAGCTATAACAAGGTTACCAACGTTGCGATGTACAAAAACTTCTCCAGGTCTCAAGCCCATTACTTCTTCTGCTGTTACCCGGCTGTCGGAACATCCGATATAGAGAGAATGAGGATTTTGCCCTCGAGATAATTTCTGAAAATATTCAGGGTCGGAAGAGAGCTTCTCACGAATCCATTTTTCGTTATTGCGAAATATTTGTTTTAAATGCTTCAATGTTTGTCCTATTTCTTAATCGGGGCGTCGATCCGCTTCGTTTGCAATATTGTCGCTTCAATCTGAATTGGTGATCCTACTTTTTGTTCAATTGCTTTCCGGAACTTTTCAATTTGTTCAGGTGTGACTTCTGTTGATGATAGAACCCTGGGATGAATTAAGTATCCATTATCATATTCTGAAATTTTCACATCAAGCAATTCAAAGTGCTCACGCAAAGCTTCACTCCGAAATTCTGATTCCACCTCGAATTTCAAATGACCTCTTTGTATCGCACCATAAGTTCCAAATCCAAGGGGAATAACAAGTATAAGGACTACAACAATGACAGTGGCAATTGCTTTACCAACAACATACAAACCTTCTTTGCGGACCGGACGCATCCCGAGCAACAAATAAACTCCAACACCGGAAAGGACGATTGCAACCAGATTTGTTAAGAAAAGAAGAAACGCTCCGCCACTGATCCAGAATTGTGAAGTACTCAATCCATATCCAGCAACGGCAAGAGGTGGTTCCAATGAAAGCGACATCGCTACACCGGGGATGGCGCCTGCAACACTCTTGCGGCCCAGTGAATAAGCGCCAGCGGCACCGGCAGCAAGGGCAGCTAGCAAATCATAAATTCCAGGATGGGTTCGGGAAAGAATTTGATCTGTAGGTTCCGTCGAAGGCAAAATAAAAGTCATTACAATACCCATCCCCAAAACTAACCCCATTCCTTTGAATGTTGATGCACTGGAGCGCCGCATCAAATCGATATTACCCAATGCAATCCCGCATGCAATGCCAACAATCGGACTCATCAATGGCGAAACCAGCATTGCTCCTAATACCACGCTGCCATCATTCATGATCAAACCTGTAATCGCTAATGCTGCTGCAAGTGCGACCATCAAATAAAAATCAGTGCGTGCTTGTAACCCAACTTTCAATTGGATCAGGAGTTCGGATCGTTCTTTCGGCGTTAGAGCGCTGACGTGTTGTGTTAGCTGAGCAATTACGCGCCGTATGAAAAAGCGGCTTGATTTTTCTTCATTCTTAACGATTAGCGTTGCTTTCTTTCTTTGCAATGCAACTTCCATCGATGTTCCATCCGGCAAATGACGTCCGGAAATCGGATCATCCGAAGTTCCTAACAACAGAAGCTCACTGTTCTCTGCTTCTTTCACGATTCCATCTTCAAGGTCGCGATCTTCACGAACTACAAATTCAACCGGAAAGCGAACTCCTGATTGTGTCATTACCGATTGAATCTCTTCCTTGACGTCTTCTTCACGTTCCGCTTTTGTGAAAATTTTTAAGGCTTCCATCTTCGAGTGATTGACCGACGCAAGAGCTTCACCCGTTTGCAACGCAAAAATGGAGTGAGCATTAGTTCCGCATCCAACAGAAACTTTTTGGAGATTGTGGCCAAATTCTCCTTTTAAAATACCAAGAGGCCGGGCACTCAACTGTAATAAACTTTGCAATTGATTCTTACGAGCTTTTTCGTTAGATTCCTCCGGCCATTCTACAAGTTCGAAATCAACATCAAACTCGGCTGCTGTAGCTTTGATTCCAGAAATAAAATCGGGAGCAATGCGTACAACGGGAATCGCATTTGATTCGGGCAATTGAATTTGTTGCAATGTGTCGCGAATGCGGTTCCATTCTGCTTCACCATTAGTGCGCTGTAAATTTGAAGGCATCAATTCAGAGGTTTCCAAAATCCGCAAAACTAAAAGTTCACCATTTTTTGAAGCAGCCAGTGATGATCCGATCCGCACCAAACCTTCATTAATTTCACCATCAGTTAAACAAACCAGAACTCGATATTCCGTTTTTAATGGCTGCATTTTTTCTGCAGAGAGCATTTGATAATGCTGCATGGTAGGCAACATTTTTTTTCGGGCAATGGTGAAATAAAAAAATCCTCCTAGCACCAGCCACGCTCCACCCATAAACAAATCTTCTTTCGGTAAGATCAATATCAAGAAAAGCGAAACGATGATTGCTATTACAGGAATTAACGGATGCAAAGGAAGTTTTACTTTTGTTACGCGGGATAAATCTTTCTTCAGCAGTGGATGGATATAAAGAACTAAAGCTAACAACGCACCCAAACCGGAAGTGACCAGTAAATGTGCTGCTGGAATTGCGGATGCTAAGTATGCAAGAACAGCAATGAAAAATGCAGAATAATAAAGTGTTTTCCGTTCTTGATCTTGATTCTGATTTCCGGCTGGCAAACCTCCATCAAGAATCATTCCACCAATCAATCGCGTGATGCGAGTCATCACTCGCAGAAGAGCAGAAATGCAAATCAATAAACCAACGAAAAGCAGTAGAAGCTCCAATCTGCTTTGATTCCAGGTAAGAACGGCAAGCCAGTTTTCAATTAACAAAGATGGATTGCGCAGAGTTACTAAACTTATCAAAGCAGCAAGTAAGTTGCCTCCGCAGAAAATTGCTACAAGACTCCAAATCGTAATTAGATTTGGACGGCGCAATTGTCCTCGATAGGTCAGCACAATGTCGATTGCCCAGAAAGTACAGGCCAACATCGAAACCGCCAAAAGCCAATGGCGTAAAGGCTCTTTCCGGGGAATTGTGGCTCCTGTTCGGAACTGTACAATTGCGGCCCAAATAACAAGCACAAAAAGTAAAACGGTGCAAATCCAAAATACGATTGTTCTGCTTCGCCAAAATTGTCCTTTTGAGAGAATTTCTTTCGCAAAAGCACCACCAACGAGTAAAACAACTAGAGATGGCAGACCAAGATCAATCCCAAAAATTTTTTGCAATCCAATATCGATACGAGTTGCAGTAGCCCATGAAATGATTGCTCCTAAGGTTAGATAACCTCCCAACATCAACCACCCTGCGAAAAATAAACGAGGAGCAGATCCTGAAGCTCTGGCTGCGAAATAAAAACTAGCGCTAGAAATTGCACCGGAACTTCGCTGAGCACAGCTTAAAATGATCGGAAGAAAAAGGATTGCAGCTATGATGAACGCAAGCGGCGCGGCACCTCCGGTACGTTCTATAAGCCTTGCACGCGCAATAAATAGATCAACGGCCAGCACAATACTTCCGCCTATTGCAATGGCAGAGAAGATTCCTTGAGTACGACTGAATTGAACTGAATTCTGAGTGGGCTCCATCTTGGGTAGTTGCTAATATCCCACTAATGTGCCACACACTCACTTCAAGAACAAGGCACGAAAAGATTCGTGGAATCTCCGAAATACCGGAGACCGACACTAAATACGTGCTGGTCTTAGTCAAACAGATTGCGCATTAGAGTTCAGCAACCATTTGGAGTAAAAGAATTTAGCAGTACACTGAAGCTGTTTTGCAGCATGGCGCTGAAATTGCAATGTTAGATAACTGGTATGGAGGATTATGAAATTCATAGCAATTCTTTTGATAACTTGTGCACTTTTGACATACGGTTGCGCGGCAACTGTTGGCGTTGCCAGTTATAAGCCGATCGAAAAAAGTTGGCGAAATGAATATGCCAAGCATGAAGTTGGCCTCAGCACAGGGGTGCAACTGAAATATCATGATGTGGGACCACAGAACGGCAAGCCGATCATCTTTATTCATGGTCCGGGAAGTTCGAGTCGCGATTGGTATCTTGTTGGGCCGGAACTTTTAGATTCTTACCGTGTTCTGGCAATGGATCTTCGCGGTCATGGACAATCTGGACATCCTGAATGTTGCTACACGTTCGAAGATTATGAACGTGATGTGATTGCATTTATGGATGCGTTAAAAATTGATTCTGCAACAATTGTCGGTCATTCCATGGGAAGTTTTATCGCTGAGCGGATGGCTTTGGATTTTCCGGAAAGGGTACAAAAATTAATTTTGATTTCGGCATCTGACAAAGCAACAGGTAACGATAAATATGATCGATTGTACGGAGCCGCTCAAACATCGAAAGGTTTATCCGATCCAGCAGTTTTAAATAAATGGAATAAAACAACTACAGTAATGCCGATTCCTGATGTCATGACTACCAAATCAAATAATGAACGTGCGGCAACTCCTCCGGATGTATGGAAAGGCGATTTAAAATCGATGTTAGCAGAAGATAACAGTGCAAAATTATCAGGAATTAAAGCTCCAACATTAATTTTGTGGGGCGATCAGGATCAAATTTTTGTTAAAGAAGATCAGGATCGGTTGCACGCAGAAATTCCAAACTCACAATTCAAATCGTATGCAGGTGCAGGACATACGGTTCAATGGGAAATGCCCAAAGAAGTTGCAGCAGATATTCGAAGTTTTATGGAATTGCAATAAACTAAAATTCAAGGAGTGGGCCATGTTCAAAATCAAATTTCCAATTTTCGTCGTTTTAAGTTTTATTGTTTTTCTAAACTCAACCAACATTTACGCGCAGTCAGAAGTAGGCGCTAGCAAAAGTTCGACCCCTTACATCACTGTATATAAGGATGAAGGATTCCATGGAGAAAGTGAAAAATTCCTGATTGGTGAATATCCACAAATGGAAAAAGGCTGGAAGGACGAAATAAAATCGATATCAATTACAGGACCCGTGCGTGTGACGTTGTTTGATAAAGAACAATTTGGTGGAAGCAAACAGGTGATCGAGCATAGCATTGCGAAATTAGACAACGAAATGAGAGGCGAAGCCGCTTCTATGATCGTAGAAGAATTCAAATGCTCATACGCAACCGGATACAAAAAGACAATGTTCGAAGGAGAGTCTAGAGAGTTCCGTGTTGGCGATTATCCTGAAGGCTGGGATGATATGCAGTCACTTTTTCTTTGCGGCGGAATCGAAGTGACCGTATTTGACAAAAAAAATTATGAGGGGAAATCTACGACGTTCAGAGCCGGCAGGATTGATCTGGGAGCGTTTAGAAAGAAAGTAAAATCATTGAAGGTAGTTGAAAGCGCTTCAGAATAAACAGGAGATTATTATGAAAAGATATTTTTTGATGGCATTCGTATTTTTGTTGTTCTTGATTCCAGGATTTTTGAAATCGCAACAGAATCAAGAACCAGCAGCAACGCCTTGTTGTTTTGATCATGATGGTTATCAGGGGCATTGCAAAGTAACACCAGCTGAAGGAGAAACCTGCGCGAGTATTCTGGAATATCTAAACACTGCCGGAACCGTTGGTAAGACATACTGCAACAACAGCAAATTTCGCGGAGGATGGACACAGGTTGATTGTGAAGAAAGTTCGCAGGAGTAACATGAACAGGTTTTTCATTTTCATATTTGTGATCTTTTTTTCTGGATCAGCAATTTGTCAGAGTTCTGATGCTAAGAAAGGAGATGCGCTTCTGAAAGCGACGAGCAAAAAGCTTTCAGAAGCGCAGGCCTTCAGTTTCAGCACCACCGAATTTCACGATCGATTAAAACCGAACAACGAAAGGACTCAGATCAATGTAACCCGTGATGTAGTGGTGCGGCGTCCGAATGGTTTCTGGACAAAATACAAAGGGGATCGTGATTTCGAATTCTGGTATGACGGTAAAATGCTGACCGTAATTTCCGATGCAAAAAAGATTTATGTTCAGCGCGAATTGCCGCCAACACTGGATGAAGCTCTGGATATGTTAGCTCAACGTCTGAATGTTGATCTTCCAATGTCCGATATTCTCTACAGTTCTCCTTATGATTCTTTCATGGATAACCAAACTCATGGAGGCTTCGTAGGCAAAGAAAATATTGATAGTTCACCTTGCAGCCATCTGGACTATACCAATCCGGCAGTAGATTGGCAGTTGTGGATCAATGATAAGAGTTCGCTTCCTTGCAAGTTGGAAATGAAATACAAAACTGACAAAGGAAATTCCATTTACAAGATTACGTTCAGTAATTGGAATTTGAAACCGGAACTAAAACCAGATTTGTTTGCTGCTAAAATTCCTGAGGGTTATGTGCGAATTCCAATCCTGGAAAAGGTGACGATTCAGAAATGATGAAATCAAAACTTATCTTCATTATCGCGGCACTTCAATTGATTACAATTGGACTATTTGCAGGAGTTCGTCAAATGCGCACTGCAACTCCAACCGCTGGTCAAACAACATATGTCAACCCAAACTACTCTAATCGCGCAACAACATACCGGCAGCAGACCGGAAACACGGGTCTCACTCCAGGACAAGCAGCAGCAATTGCGGGACAAGCCGGTTATGTGAATTACAATGGTTATGACACGGCAGTCGTGGGTGAGTACTATGATGACTATAGCGGTTATGTTGAAACTTCACCGGCAGGCGGCACAATTCCACTAGGAACGGTTCTAGAGTATGTGCCTTCAAGTGCAGTGCCGATTATGGTGGGTGGCTCCCGTTACTACTACGAAAACAATATTTACTACGCGGAAGTTTTTAATGGGAACGCGGTGGTTTATCAAGTAGTTGATGCACCGTTAGGCGCAGTTGTTACGCAGCTTCCAGCGGGGTGTGTGGTTCAAAACTACAACGGAAAATCTTTTCAGCAGTGCGGCTATACGTATTATCAGCAAGTCGCAGGCGGATATCAGGTTGTACTGCTGAATTAGCTTACTTCTACTGCTGCAACGATTTCTTAATTTTTTCTTTGTTCGCTTCTTCTTCGTTAATCAGTTTGTAAGCAATGTAATATTTATAGATATTGCTCACGTAAGTGACTGTCTCGCGTCCCACTTTTTCTGAAACGACCTGTTCTACATTATTGAACCATTTATTCGGATCCAATCCTCTTTTGGCTGCTTCCTTTCGAAGGCTTTGAATCTTTGCAGGCCCGGCATTGTAAGATGCAAAAGTAAATAATGCCTTATTCAGATCAGTCATCGGTTCGTCTTTATAGTACTGATCGATCATGAAACGCATGTACTTCACGCCGCCATGAATGTTCGGCTCTACCTGGCTAATATCACCTACCTTCAAATCCTTACCCGTAGATGGCATGATTTGCATGATGCCGATCGCTCCAACGGGACTCTTTACTTTCTGGTTCAATTGCGATTCCTGGTAACCCTGCGCAATCATAAGTAGTTCATCCACACTGTATTGGTCGGAATATTTCTTGAACACACTCACCAGATCAAAGAATTTTTTTCGCTCCGCATCTGAAGCCGCATTCTTGACGAATTTTGTCGCCTTCAAATATTTCTGCAAAGTCATGTTTCCGATCATCGTGCCTTTTCCGTGGGTCTTAGCAAACTGATTTAATTCTGCCAACAGTTGTGGACTATTCTTGCGCACCGCCCACGCAATATCGCCACCTTCACGAACTTTCACCTCCGGATGAACCACGATTTTAGGAAGAACCTGTTTCCAGAAATTAGCAACATGATCATCTACTATGAGAATTTTTACTAATCCTGCATTAAGCATCTCCAGAAGATCTTCATTTTCCAATTCTTCGGGCGCAGGTTTAATGATGACTTCTTTTTTGCCTTCCTTTTTGAATCGCTCATTTAATTTGACAAGGCTTTCGTAATAACTGCTGGATTTTCGGACGAAAACTTCCTGGCCCGAAAGATCATTAACAGTTGTGATCTTAGGCGATGCAGGACCAGTAACAACAACTTCGCTAACGTCGCGAAGTATGGGATCTGTGAAATCCACCGACTTTTTTCTTTCTTCTGTGATTGTCAGATTTGCGCATGCAATGTCCCCAACGCCTTCGGTTAATCCACTGAAAAGTTTGTCACGTGAAACCGGGAAGAAGACAACATGAATTCGCAGGTTGCCGGTCTTTAGCTTTTTATTAAGTTCATCTTCAAACGCTTTCATGCTGTCATATACGATTCCCCGCTGAGTATCTTTATCCAGAAAATACTGTGTTTTGTTGTATACGGTAAGGATGCGGATTACCCTGCGCTTCACCATTCCATCAAGGTCACCACTCCATTTTTTGTAAAAGTCAGCACTTTCCGGACCTATAATGTTCTTCTCGATTGCTACAGTAAATTGGCAAAAAGAAAAAATTAAAAACAGGATCCCTAAAGTGATAAAACGTCGCATATTCCTAGCTCCAATAGATTGATTTAAGAATTGTACACTCTAGCTGATTGTGGATTCGCCCTGACCGGCGAAGAAATCGCGTCACCGGCCCCCTAAAAGAATTATATCAGCAATCAAAACTGGTATCCCACATTAATCACTCCGAAGACATCATCAAAAAACACATTCATGACGTAGCCGGTGATAGAAAAATTGCCGATGCTAACCCCAAGAAGGAAACCACGCTGAATTTCAAGATCTGTCTGGTATGCACGTGTTCGTTGACCAGCAATACCAAACCAGATCCAATCAACTGGTGAATAAGAAATTTCTGACCAGCTGTAGAAAAAATTCGATTCCTTTTCATCGGAACTAAAGAAATATTCGCCTTGGCTGGAGATGCTTAGCTTATTGTAATTTAGCTCAAACAAAAATCCAGGAGCGACTCCGTTGGAATTTCCAAAAACTCCACCAAAGATTGGCGTCACACTCAGCTCAACCTTACCATCAGCATAAAAGTTGTAGCCAGCAAAGATTGAGGTAGTATCCAGATCTTCGTAGTTGTATCTTCCTTCCAGATGAAGATGATTCTGATCTGCAGAAATGACGGGATTGGCATAGCTTTCATCAGGAATAATGTACGTAGTTACTTCAGCATTAAATTCCCAGGGAGTTGCTGCTTCTTCTTGGCAATAAACAAAAACCGGAAAAAGAATAAAGCTTAGCAGTAGTAGCCGCTTCGTTTTCATCCACCCAACGCCATCGTAACGCTAACCAGAATAGATCCGATTAATGCAAAAGCGACTCCCGTGATAATTCTGCTGCGACTTGTTTGCTTTCCAAGATAAACACCAAACAAAAACAGCAAGATCAAGGCAATCGCATTTGAAACTCGGATGGCAACATGCACATTTTCAATGAAGATAAATGGAATCGTTACCGGGAATGTAGATAAAAAAACCAGCACAAAAATTTTTACGGCTTGAACAAGATCGTGCAAAGTTAGAAATACTTTTGTCGGAGGCTCGGGCAAATTTTTCAATTCATTACTAATAAAAATTATGTGCTCCTTCTTCAAAATCTGAGCAACCAATGGCGGTAATGCATCGGTTACTGCATCATGAGCACTTTCCTCAGTGGTAGCATTCCTAATATTTCGAATGCTGGCGAAGGCTTCTCCTCTTTCCAGCAAAATTGAAAACAAATACATTAATGCATCTACGAATCCCCACGCGACATTACACCCGAGCGCAGACCATAAGATTGTGGACAGTTCCTCTTCGCCTCCTGTGGCAGCGCTGATGGAGCACGTAAACGTGAGCACCATGATCAAACCAAACAGAACTTCGTTGACCCGATCTATACTTCCGAGGTCGCCGGAGGCCTTGACTGTATGAATCCAATATGATTCTCTAGTAGACATATAGGCTTTGTTGTTTGCAATTTCTGTACTCATGGTATCCTAAAATACTGATTTACCAATTGTGCTAACCTACGGAATCACGGAGCTTTCTCCTTAATTCCGTAGAATATTCCTCGTCAATTTGTGAAGTTCGAGTATTGGTAAGTGGCATCTTGTTTGCTACTAGAGTCAGGAATTCACAAGCCATATGCTGACAATGATAAAACAACTCGATCGATTCTCTTCTAAGCTACAAATCCGGTTGTGGTTGGCAAGAATTCTGAGAGTGAGCGGATTTGTTTGCTTAGCAGTGTACTTTCTTTTTCGCGGTTACTGCTCCCTCTGGAACTATGCTGCGGTAGAAGCCCTCACTGCAACAAATAACACTGATTCAAACAGTGTCGACTTTAGTCTGTGGGACTCAAAGCGGATCCAGGCTTACAAAGACGCAATCATTAAGAAAGTTGATCCACCATTGGCAGTTCTGAAAATTGATCGAATTGGACTTGTGGTCTCCGTGTATGAAGGAGCTGATGATCTCACACTGGATCGAGGTGCGGGCCACATTCCGGATACCGCTCAAATTGGTGGCGGTGGAAATATCGGAATTGCCGGTCATCGTGATGGTTTCTTTCGAGGCCTGAAAGACATTTCCCCGAGTGATGAAATTCAGCTTATTACAAATCAATCAACTTATACCTATACAATTAATGAAATTCTGATTGTTAAACCGGAAGACCTCTGGGTACTTGATTCTAAACAACAACCAACTCTTACCCTCGTTACCTGTTACCCATTTTATTTTGTAGGGCACGCACCACAGCGCTACATCGTTAAAGCAGTATTAAAAACAACAGAACCAAGAAAGTCATCAAAAAAATAAAGGAGGAGCTATGCGGTCAAGACTTCTAATCAGCGTTTTTTTGCTGATAGGAATTGTTTTCATTTTTGCTGCTGTACAAGCAGATTCGACCACTGAAGTAAGATCCGGAACAGTTACTTCCGTTCAAGGAAATCATGTGGTGATTAAGATGAGTACCGGAGAAGAGAAAGAATTTGATGTTCCTGATGATTTCCGTCTCACTGTGGATGGAAAAGAAATTTCAGTCCATGAATTAAAACCAGGAACGCATCTTAGCAGGACAATCACCACGACAACTGAGCCGAAGACGGTTTATACGACCACAGTTAAGAACGGAACCATTTGGCACGCTCAAGGCGACACAGTGATCATTACTGGAGCAGATGGTAAGAACCGTCAGTACAATAATGTTCCGGACTGGATCAAGTTTACCGTTGATGGAAAAGATATGGACGTTATGGAGCTGAAGAAAGGTATGCGCGTTACAGCTACTATCGTTTCTGAAACGCCGTCCACTATTGTTACATCAACTCCAGGTGGAGTAAGCGGCAACGCACCTGCCGCACCTGCTGCAGCACCAGCACCGGCAGCAGAACCAGCACCCGCCGCTGCTGAGCCAACTCCGGCACCAGAAAAAAAGACTTTGCCAAAAACTGCAAGCAACGTTGATTTATTGGCATTGTTGGGAGTCGGTCTTCTTCTCTTATCGTGGAAGCTACGCTAAGCGAATTTGGATTTCTAATTAAGGGAGAGGCAAAGCCTCTCCCTTAATTTTTTTAGCCTGTGATCTGTCTAACTTATTTTATTTCTTTGCAGTAGAATCAAAACAAACGTATGAACGAACGCATTTTGGTTGTTGACGATACTCCTGCAAATATCCAGACTCTATCAGGAATTTTGAAGGAAAAAGGATATCAACTGAGTGTTGCAACCAATGGAAAGCAGGCGCTTCAAGTTTTAGAAAAACTCCAGCCTGATTTGATTTTGCTCGATGTAATGATGCCCGAAATGGACGGCTTTGAAACGTGCCGTCAAATCAAAAAATCCGAAGCATTGCGAAATATTCCAATCATTTTTCTAACCGCCAAAACAGAAACAGCAGACATTGTGGAAGGCTTTGAGATCGGTGCAGTTGATTATGTGGGAAAACCATTTAATGCACATGAACTTCTGGCACGCATCAACACACATCTCAGCATGGATCACTTGCGCAGAACTCTTGCAGAAAAAAATGAGGAGCTGGCTCGAGCTCAAAAACGAGAACGCGAAATGGCTTTTCGAGTGCAATCGCAATTGATTCCTACCACAATGCCACAGATTCCTGGTTGGGAATTCACCGCGAACTGGCAGCCGGCACGCGAAGTCAGCGGAGATTATTACGACTTTATTCGAAACAAAGAGATCCAGGAAATTGTCATTGCTGATGTTTCCGGCAAAGGAATGCCTGCTGCATTATTCATGGCTTCGATCCGGAGCATTGTTAGAGCAAAAGCCACTGCATCATTATCGCCTTCTGAAACGATGACCCAGGCGAATGCTTTGATCTGCGGTGATGCTGCGCGCGGCATGTACGTTACAGTTTTTTTTGCAGAATTGGATCCTGAAAAGCGTCTGCTTACCTATGTAAATTGCGGACACAATTCGCCATTCTGGTATAGAGCGAATCAAAATGAGATTACTGAACTACCTTCAACCGGATCCGTGGTGGGCATCATTCCTGGCGCGCAATGGGAACAAAAGCAGATTGAAGTTGGTAAAGGGGATGTAGTCTTACTTTACACTGATGGCATCAGTGAAGCATTCAATGTAGAAGATCAGGAATTTGGAGACGAACGTTTGAAAGACATTCTGATGAAGAATGCAAAGCAGTCACCGGCTCATATACTCACTGAAGTTCAGACCGCACTACACGCTTTCGTTGGCTCGGCGCCGCAATCTGATGATCGTACGATCGTGATCATAAAGTGTCTATAAAGATTTCAGCGTTAAAAAAGATCCTTCAACAACGCTTGGTCATACGAAGTATGTTTCTCGCCCCCACTCTACGATAATCGACTTGATCCATTATTGAACGCATCAGAAAAATCCCCAAGCGTCCGATCGGCTTTTTTTCAACGGGCAAAGACAGATCTGGAACGGGAGCTTCTAGTGGATTGAATTCATTTGCATCATCTTCGATTTCCAGAAGCAATTCTCGATTCTCTAATCCAACACGCACATAAATTGTGTGCGTCAGTTGATCATCGTAGCCATATTTGATCGTATTTGATATTGCTTCTTCGAGGGCCAGCCGCACTTCATAGCAAACGGCTTCATCAATTCCATTTTCTTTGCAGTAACTTACAATCGATTCTGTGAGAGGTTCAAGTTCAGCAAGATTATTCTTTGTTGAAAAATCTTTCATCTAAATTCGTGTTACATCTCGCCTTCTTTCACCTTACGCTGAACTTCTTTTAAATATCTGTCCATTTCTTCAAGGCTGCTGAACACTTGTTGATCAGGAAGTGCTTTGACAATATCGAAAACTTTTTTGATTTGCGGCTGGAGATTGACCATCAATACTTTTCCATTGTTCGCTTTCAGCGTTTGCTCTGCCAGAAGTACAACACCAACGCCAGCGCTGCTAACGTAATTAACATTCTTCATATCGAAAATGATTACCTTAGACTTTTCCAATATAGGATCCAATTCATTCTGCAGAGTCATAAACGTATTGGTATCAATCGATCCTTCCGGACGAATTGTATAGGTCCCTTCCCCTCTATCTTCGATACTCACTTTTAATGGCATCAAACACCTCCTGATGGTGTTGATTCTATCATCGGTTCTATACAAAAGTGCCGGTTGGTTTGCCTGTCAAATAAAAAAGACTACAATTCATCTTCAGGCCACCTGCCCAACTTACAGTCATGAAAATTAAGAGAACGAGTCGAGTCATTACCCTTGTAGTAATCGTTTTGTCGTTGATTGCGATCACTTTTGCCGCGGTTGCACGTCATTATTGGATTGTTGCACAGACAAACTATGAATCTCGAAGAAGGATGTCCGCATTTTCAGATCAACTTGCTAAGGGTAGCGACCGCTTAACAAACGCAGTACGCGCCTACGCTGCCACAGGAGATCAACGGTATAAGAAAGAGTTTGATGAAGAATTAAAAATAGATCGGAACCGCGATATTGCGGTCTCAGGGTTGCAGAAACTTGGCCTTACCGAAGAAGAACAGGAGTTGATTGAGCGCGCTAAACGAAATTCAGACAAGTTGATATTACTGGAAAATCAGGCTTTTGCTGCGGTTGAAAATCTTGATACTCCACACGCTATTCAAATTGTATATGGTCCTGAGTACATAACTGCAAAAGCTTCCATCATGGAACCTATCGCACAATGCCGTCAGTTGATGGAACACCGTTTTACCTCAACTGCAACGAAGCGAGCGGATCAGGCGCGAATATTAGACAACGTGGCGCTTTCTGTTCTTTTAGTGAATGCAATTACGATCGTAAGTGCGATGATCTTTTTTTACAGACGCAAAGTTATCAATCCTCTTGCGAACCTTACTCAAAACCTTGCCGACTTGATCGGAAAAAAAGAAGGGGCAAAAATCGGATATCAGCAAGAGACAACCGAGATTGGCGAAGTAGCTCGGTCAATTGAAAAATATCGAATTAACGTTGACGAAGCAGACCGCCAAAATTGGATAAAAAGAAGTGTTGCTGAAATCGCAGATAGTCTTCAAGGCGCAGAAAAACCGGAAGATTTTGGCAATCGTTTACTTTCAACTTTGGTACCGATGGTTGGCGGAGGATATGCTGCATTTCATTTGTTTGATGAAAGCGATAAGCATTTTCACTTCGCAAGCGGATATGGATTCGGAGATGGTCATGATGAAGGTACTACTTTTAAGCCGGGCCAAGGGATTGCAGGCCAGGCCGCAGTTGAAAAAAAAGCAATTACACTGACCGACATTCCACCGAATTACATTGAGATTGGCTCAGGATTAGGCAAAGCAACACCGCGCATTCTAACAGCAATTCCAGTTGCAACCGAAGATCGCGTGTTGGCGGTTATTGAAGTTGCATCATTTTCTGCATTTACAAACGAACAGCGCACATTGCTTGAAGAATCTGCACCGATGATAGCGCTGAAGTTGGATGTGCTTCAACGAAATGTCCGAACACTACAGCTACTGGAGCAGGTTAGGGTAAGTGAACAGCGTACCAGACTGATTTTAGAATCTACAGATGAAGGCATCTTCGGTGTCGATACCGATGGACGAATAACTTTTGTGAATCCTGCTGCGTGTGAATTGCTTGGTTATACGCAGAATGAAATGATCGGACAACCATCGCATCAACTAATTCATCATCATCATCCGGATGGTAGTGAATATCCGAAGGAAAATTGCCCAATGTTCGCAGCATACAAAAAAGGAGAGTCAAAGCGCATCGACAACGAATTTCTATGGAAAAAAGATGATTCTGGATTGCCGGTTGAATATGGAGCGACACCGGTTCGAAAAGGTGAAGATCTGGTTGGTGCAGTTATTAGTTTTAAAGACATCACGGAACGGAAACGCGCGGAAGCTCAATTGCAGCATACAAATTTTCTTTCCGATGGTGCACTGGATCTTACCAAGGCTGGTTATTGGCACGTCCCGCTAGACGGTTCGGGATGGTACAAATCTTCTGAGCGAGCGGCACGTATCTTCGGTGATCCTCCAACATCTGACCATCGTTATACGCTGGAGCATTGGGCAAAGCATGTGCGTGAAGGTGATGAAGCTGCAGCCAAAATTACGATGCAGAATTTCAACGACGCCATCGAAGGAAACGTGCCTGTTTATGATGCGACTTACGCATATAAACGCCCAATAGATGGTCAAATTGTTTGGATTCATGCATTGGGACGCGTTGTGAAAGATGCCAACGGTAAAGCAACCGATATGTTTGGTGTAACTCAAGACATCACCGATTTCAAGCTGTTAGAAATGGAATTAGTCGCCGCCAAGATAAAAGCAGATGAAGCTACACAAATGAAATCGATGTTTCTGGCAAATATGAGCCATGAAATTCGTACACCAATGAATGCGATCATTGGTTTATCTTATCTTGGATTAAAAACACAGCTTAATCCTAAACAACGAGATTATCTAAATAAGATTCATAATGCCGGCACATCATTACTCGCAGTCATTAACGACATTTTGGATTTTTCCAAAATTGAAGCGGGCAAACTTGATATCGAACAAACCGATTTCAAACTTGATGACGTTATCACTTCAGTAACAACCATTACCGGTCAAAAGGCGCACGAAAAAGGATTAGAATTCCTTGCAGAAATGCCTTCGACGGTTCCGCAATATCTGGTTGGTGATCCTCTACGGCTCGGACAAATTCTTACAAACCTTGTGAACAATGCTGTGAAATTTACTGAACGCGGTGAAATCAGAATGAGCGCTGAATTGCTGGAAAGAACCGGCGAAAAATGCAAATTGAAATTTTCGGTTCGTGATACTGGCCTTGGAATGACTAAAGAACAAGCCGCAAAACTTTTCCAGCCTTTCACTCAAGCTGATATGTCTACAACTCGAAAACATGGCGGCACCGGACTTGGCTTAACAATCTGCCGGCGTTTGGTCGAATTAATGGGCGGACAGATATGGCTCGAAAGTGAACCAGGTTATGGAAGCACATTTTCATTCACAGTTTGGCTTGGCATTGGCGAACAAAAAGGTTCAGGAAAAATTGTGCCTGAACGACTGCAACAACTGAATGTGTTAGTTGTTGATGACAATGCTGCTGCATGTGAAATCATTCATGAATCACTTCGAAGCATTGTTCATCATGTTGATGCGGTTGCATCCGGAAATGCAGCTGTTGCTTCCGTAAAACAAAGGGATTCAGATGAGCCATACGACATCATCTTCATGGATTGGCGCATGCCTGGCCTGGATGGGCTTCAGGCTTCGCGCATCATCAAAAGCGATGAAAGCCTCGCGCATCAACCTGCGATTGTTCTTGTAACTGCATTCGGCCGTGAGGAAGTGCGTGAAGAAGCAGAACATCTGCATCTTGATGGATTTCTTTTAAAGCCTGTCACCAAATCGATGCTGATAGACGCTCTTGTTAATGTCTTTAGTTCTCCATCGGAAGAAATAGATGCGGCCGGAGCAGCTGAAGCAAGCAAAGAGGCAAAGCGGCTTCAAGGTCTTCGTGTTTTGCTGACCGAAGACAATGAAATTAATCAGCAGATTGCTGTTGAATTATTGGAAAGTGTCGGAGCAACAGTAGATGTTGCGAATGATGGCAGCATCGCAGTGAAAAAATTATTTGCACATGAACGACCGCCGTACGATATCGTTTTGATGGATTTACAAATGCCGGAAATGGATGGTTATCAAGCGACACGAAAGATCCGATCCGAAGCACGGTTCACAAAATTGCCGATCATTGCAATGACTGCTCATGCCACAACTGAAGAACGTGAACGATGCCTCGATGCTGGAATGAATGATCACATATCGAAGCCGATCGATCCGTCATTGTTTTACGAAACTCTAAGCCGTTTCTACAAACAGGCAGAGAGTGCCCGGACGGTTGAAATTCAAAAACCTCCTGCGAAATCGAAAGAGTTAGATGAAATTCCAAACATTGAAGGTCTTGATACTAAAGATGGACTGACTCGCGTTGGCGGAAATCAAAAACTTTATCTCAAACTTCTTCGCCAGTTTGTTGACCAACAAGCTTCCGCACCACAACTCATTGCTGAAGCACTGGCATCAAAAGATTTTCCGACCGCTGAGAGATCTGCTCATACCGTGAAGGGTGTTGCTGGAAATTTGGGCGCTCGCGAAATCCAGCAAGTTGCAGGCACCCTGGAAAAATCAATTAACTCCAAGGACGCAACTAATGTACTGGATGATAAATTGCACAAACTCGAGTCAGTATTAAGTAGTTTCATTGGCCGGCTCAAAACAGCGCTCCCGAAACAAGAATCGCCGAAGGCAGTTGTTTTTAAAAAAGTTGATCCTGAAGAATTAAAAAGTTTGTTGCAAGAGATGATGACAAACTTGAATAATTTTGATCCTGCCGCTGGAGAATTATTTGATGCGAAACGTGATGTATTCCAGGCAATCTTACCGCAAGCTACATTCGAAACTTTTGAAAAGCAGATCAGCAATTTCGCATTTTCAGATGCAATGGTTGTACTGCAAGATGTCGCAAAGCAGAAGGGAGTTTTGTTGTGACAAATGCGCAGTCTACTGCTGCGGGTAGGATTCTGATTGTTGATGATACACCCGCAAACATTCAGACACTTTCAGCCATCTTAAAAGAAAAAGGCTACCAGATCAGTGTTGCAACCAATGGCCGTCAAGCATTGGAAGTTGTACAACGTATCAGACCAGACCTGATTTTGCTGGATGTAATGATGCCTGAGATGGATGGTTTTGAAGCCTGCAAAAAATTGAAAGCATCATTGGAATGGCATGACATTCCGATTATTTTTTTAACTGCAAAAACGGAAACTGAAGATATCGTTCGCGGTTTTGAATTAGGAGCCGTTGATTACGTAGGTAAACCTTTTAATGCTCATGAACTTTTAGCGCGTGTGAGTACTCATCTTTCAATAGACCGTTTGCGCCGCGAAAATGAACGTCTATTATTAAATATTTTGCCTGGTCCGATAGCGGAGCGATTAAAATCTGGAGCCGAACATATCGCAGATAGCTTTGCAGAAGTGACAGTGTTATTTGCAGACATTGTCCACTTCACAGAATTGGCAGGATCAATGCCGCCTCAGGATCTTGTTGAATTGTTGAATGATCTTTTCACACGATTTGATCTGGCTGCACGCGATTTGGGAATCGAAAAAATTAAAACTATCGGCGATGCCTACATGGCTGTCTGTGGATTGCCTGACCCCTGCGCAAATCATATTGAACAGATGATGAAGATGGCGATCCGAATGATGGATATTGCACATGAATTCAGTGAAGAACGAAAAATGAATGTTCGTCTACGCATCGGTATTAATTCCGGCCCGGTAGTTGCGGGAATCATTGGACGCCGGAAATTTATTTACGATCTTTGGGGCGATACTGTCAATTTGGCAAGCCGGATGGAATCGCATGGGATTCCTGACAGCATTCAAGTCACCCGGCCGGTGTTCGAAAAAATTCGCGATCATTACAATTTTGAAGAGCGTGGACGGATTGACGTCAAAGGTAAAGGCGCAGTTGAAACCTGGGTGCTGCATAGCAATATGCGACCCCAATAAGTTACGGAATTTCGGAGTCTCCTACTCTATTTCGTAGATTAAATTGAGAATTATCCTCAAAAAACTTCATTTCCCGTCAGAAAAAATATTCAGGGTGTCTGGCGCAATATTTGCCTCACCTGAATTTACGTCGAAATACGGAAGGATGATCTATGCAAGATTTACTGAAACTACCAAGCAACAATAAAAGTGGGTGTAACAGTTGTGCTTCGGGAGGATGCGGAACTTGTGGACCCATTTCGCAATTTTCTTCCATATACAACCGGACTCATTACTGGAATTGCATCAGGTGCGGCGATGCTTCCTACAGTAATCAAAGAAGATAATCCGCCAAACATGCCCTGGCCCTCGACCTCACACTTTTATTGAAAGAGACAGGACTAGCAGTTGAACCAACAGCAACACATCAGGAGAAAATTTATGAGCCAAAAAACGGGCACGGGAAAATACGAAGAGCTACTAATTAAGTGCAAAAGCCTTGAACCAATTCCAACGGCGGTAGCACATCCTTGTGAGGCATCTGCGTTAGCAGGTGCGATTGAAGCCGGCGAACTGGGATTAATTATTCCGATTCTGGTTGGTCCTCGCTCCACGATTGAGGAAGTTGCTAAAGCCTCTAAAATCGATCTTGGAAAAACAAGAATTGTTGATGCAGCCCACAGTAATGAATCTGCGTCAAAAGCCGTTGAGTTGATCCGAACTGGCGAAGCGGAACTATTGATGAAAGGCAGTCTTCACACTGATGAGTTGATGGCGGCTGTTGTATCACGCGAAGGCGGACTTCGTACGGGACGTCGCATCAGTCATGTTTTCGTAATGGATGTGCCCACATATCACAAAGTTTTAATTGTTACTGATGGTGCAATCAACATCGCTCCAACATTGGAAGACAAAGTTGATATTATTCAGAACGCGGTTGATCTGTTACGATCGCTGGGAATGGAAAATCCAAAAGTAGCGATTCTGGCTGCAGTTGAAACTGTAACTTCAAAAATGCCGGCAACGATCGATGCGGCCGCGCTTTGTAAGATGGCTGAACGCGGTCAAATTAAAGGAGCTCTGTTGGATGGACCGCTTGCGTTTGATAATGCCATCAGCAAAGATGCAGCAAAAACAAAAGGAATTACATCTGAAGTTGCAGGCGATCCAGATATTTTGCTTGCACCTGATTTGGAAGCTGGCAACATGGTTGCAAAGCAGCTGAGTTTTCTCGCAAATGCGGACAGTGCTGGATTAGTGTTAGGAGCAAAAGTACCGATTATTCTCACCAGTAGAGCTGACAGTGTACGTTCGAGAATCGCAAGTTGTGCAGTGGCAATGCGTGCAGCACATGCGCGCCGACAAGGAACAATACAAGGAAGGTGATTTTATGCCAAAGAACCAAATTACAGTTGATGGCAATGAAGCGGCAGCGTCTGTTGCATTTCGCTTAAGCGAAGCGATTGCAATTTACCCCATTACTCCCAGTTCACCGATGGCCGAATTCTGCGATGAATGGTCCAGCAAAGGAAAAACGAATTTGTGGGGCGTGATTCCGGAAATGGCAGAAATGCAATCGGAAGGTGGCGCAGCTGGCGCTGTTCATGGTGCGTTGCAAGCCGGAGCGCTGTCAACAACATTCACAGCATCACAAGGTTTACTTTTGATGATTCCGAACATGTACAAAATTGCAGGCGAATTATCACCTTTTGTCATGCATGTAACGGCACGCACACTGGCAACACATGCGCTTTCAATTTTCGGTGATCATTCCGATGTAATGGCATGCAGACAAACAGGATTTGCCATGCTGTGTTCAAACTCCGTTCAAGAGGTGCATGACTTTGCTGCAATTTCCCACGCTGCAACTTTAGAATCTCGTATCCCCTTCCTGCATTTTTTTGATGGCTTTCGCACATCACATGAAGTTTCCAAAATTGAGGAAATTAGTGACGATGTTTTGCGAAGTTTGATTTCAGAATCAGCAATCCAAAAACATCGTATGCGCGCACTCACTCCCGATCGACCCGTAATTCGTGGGACTGCACAAAATCCAGATGTCTTTTTTCAAGCACGTGAAGCAGCAAATCTTTTATACGATGCAACTCCACGAATCGTTGAAAACTCAATGGCAAAATTTGCTGAGCTTACAGGCCGGCATTATTCGTTGTTCGACTATGTTGGTCATCCTGAAGCGGAACGCGTAATTGTAATTATGGGTTCTGGCGCAGAAACTACGCATGAAACAGTAGACCAGCTTACAAAGAACGGTGAAAAAGTCGGTGTGTTGAAGGTCCGGCTCTATCGGCCATTTGTATCAACCGCATTCTTAGCAGCGATTCCGAAAAGTACGCGAGCAATTGCAGTACTTGATCGCACAAAAGAACCAGGAGCCCCTGGCGATCCGTTATATCTGGACGTTATGACCGCTATCGGTGAAGCGCGACTTGAATCCAGATTGCCATTCAAAACAGAGCCGATGGTAGTTGCCGGGCGTTACGGATTGTCTTCAAAAGAATTTACACCAGCAATGGTAAAAGCAGTTTTTGATGAACTCGTGCAAAACGTTCCCCGCCGTCATTTTACGATTGGAATTATCGATGATGTCACTCACACATCGATCAATTGGGATCCATCATTCACAACCGAAGCCGATGATGTATCGAGATCATTGTTTTATGGACTAGGCGCTGATGGAACAGTTGGAGCGAACAAAAACTCGATCAAAATTATTGGCGGCGAAACCGATCGATATGTTCAAGGGTATTTCGTTTATGATTCAAAAAAATCAGGAGCAATTACAGTCTCACATTTAAGATCGAGTCCACGCCCCATTCGATCCGCTTACTTGATCAATCGCGCAAGTTTTGTAGCCTGTCATCAATTTGAATTTATAGACAAAATTGATGTGCTCGAGTATGCCGCACCGGGCGCAGTTTTCCTCTTGAATGCATCTGGCGATGTGAATACGGTATGGGATTCTCTGCCGCGAGAAATGCAGCAGCAGATGATTGAAAAGAAAATTCGATTTTTCGTGATCGATGCTTATGCATTAGCAAAACAGGTCGGGATGGGCGGTCGCATCAATACAATAATGCAAACCTGTTTTTTCGGCATTTCAGGAATTCTGCCGCGCGATGAAGCGATTGAACACATTAAGAAATCGATTGAAAAAACTTATGGTAAGCGCGGACCTGAAGTAGTGAAAAGAAATTGGGAGGTTGTAGATCTAGCGCTTGCTGATCTACATGAAATCCAGGTGCCTGCATCGGTGAATGCAACCAGAATGCGTCCGCCGCTTGTATCTGAAAAAGCACCAGACTTCGTTCAAAAAGTTACAGCGGTAATGTTGGCCGGCAAAGGAGATTTACTGCCGGTAAGTGCATTTCCAATTGATGGTACATGGCCAACCGGAACTGCGAAATGGGAAAAACGGAATTTGGCGTTAGAGATTCCAGTTTGGGATCCGACGATTTGCATTCAATGCAATCAATGTGCGCTGGTATGTCCCCATGCCGCGATTCGCGCAAAAGTTTACGAAGGAGCATC
>AR_comb_assmDRAFT_10206408_pt1 | contig 30884 bp, 30 predicted proteins | sample ArasoioldDNA_FD_10543 | JGI IMG/M metagenome (IMG submission 10543) | reverse complement strand
ATGTTCTTTTCTTTCAGTTCAGCTATGGTCATGATTCACCTGAACCCGTGCACTAGAAAGTATTCGGTAGTGTCAACGGGAGATTTTCAAAGGAGGGGACTCAGGAAAGAAACAACAACGCCGGGGAGGAGGGCGGGGCTGGTTACGCAGCCCGCCGTTGTGCCTCGGCTACATTCTCTGGTTCCGACAAAACTGCCTGCCGCTCCGAGTCAGCGATCCGATCCAGCACGCCATTCATGGTTTCCTGGATTCTTGTACTGGGCCGGTGGAACTTCCGCGTGGCCTTGGAGGCAAGCTGACAGAGCATATAACGATTCCGTAGGGTCTGTAAAGCATCAAACACACGATCAGAGCGCATGTGTGATAGTTCTCCTTGCTTTATGAATTGTGGTCTTCCGCCTTCGTCCTTTCACATGGGAGGGTGACCGGAAATTCCAGCATCCGACCTATGTCACTGATTCCGAGTAGGTTGTAAAGGAGTTAGCGTAAAACTCACTCTTATTGAATAGATGCGTGCGGGAACCCCGAAGATGCTCGATTTTCTGGGCTTAGCTTCGTAAGGCGCTGCTCAGACACAGACATTGCAGCAGCAAGCCGAGGGGTCCCAAGAACTCGTTAATGTAGCTGTAAAGGGAAACCGGGTCAAGTAATTATTTGTAAGCCCTCCCGAACGATTCAAAAATGGGAATTACTGATTGGTAAACACCCCGCCCCCTCCCTCCTGATCCATTGGAATCAGCAATTTACAAGGAAATATCAATAAAATCCTTGGGCAGCAATGACTTCCGAGCAAAATCTTCGGACCAAAGGAGTTAGCCATAGCCCGAAAATCTGTTGAGCGCACACACATTGTGCACATGTTAAAGGCCAAAGGCGGACTGAGATTCTGCTACGTCCCAAATTGGGAATTCTTCTAACATTCGGACCAGAGGCAAGCCCAGGATTAGGATTAAGTCATGACGGGGATTCGGATGGATGCGTGGCTTTGGGCGGCACGATTCTTCAAGACTCGCACGCTGGCCAAGAAGAGTTGCGATTTAGCGAGAATCCTGTCGAATGGGCAGGTGGCGAAGGCCGCGCGGGAGGTGCGGTTTGGCGATATGCTGCGCATCACGAATGATGGGGGAGACTTCGAGGTCGAAGTGCTCGGCTTGAGTGACGTCCGCGGGCCGGCTTCGGAGGCGCAGAAGTTGTATCGGGAGACGGAAGCGAGTAAAGAGATGCGGGCTAAAGTTGCGGCGGAGCGGCGGGCTGCGCGAGAGTTTGAAGTTCTGCCCATGGGCAGGCCTTCGAAGCGGGATCGGCGGAGGATTATCCAGTTTCGGGGGCGAGTGTAACGACGCCTGAATACTTCACTCCCGCCAACTCATGTTTATGACTGCTTTACCTATCGTCAAAGTACGTCAAGTAGGCAAAATCCCACTTCTCCCAAATTCAGGGAGAGGTGGGGTACCCGACCGTGTGGAAGTCTAGTTCTCGCGCAGAGTCTGCAACGGGTTCACATAGGCGGCTCGGAGCGCAGGTGCCAATGCCGCGACCACCGAAACTATCAGCAACACCAGAGCGACCACCACGTAAGTCGAAGGATCGAGAGGCTGGACTTGGAATAGAAGATCGCTGACCGGTCTGCTTGCCAAAATTGAGGTGATCGCTCCTACGGCAATTCCTGTCACACCGAGTATCAGGGCGCGCTGCACGACCATTCCCAAGATGTTGGAGCGCGAAGCGCCGAAGGCCATCCTCAGGCCGAGTTCGCGCATTCTTTCCGCGACCACATAGGAGAGGACCGCATAAAGGCCGAGAGCTGAGAGCAGCAGCGCTATTGCAGCGAATACCGAAACCAGGCCGGCTTCGAAGCGGGGTTGTGCAGTCTGCCACTGCAAGTTTTGGGCGAAGGTGGTGTAGCTGAACATGGGAGCCAACCTGTCGAAGCGATCGACGATTTTGCGAACTGTGCTTTCGTATCTCAGCGGATCCCCGGCAACTTTCATTACAACGTTCGGCCGTTGGTGGGTCGGATTCTGGGCATATGGGAGGTAGAAGGTCGGCTGGTAGGGATCCCAGGGATCGCTACTTCTGGTATCGCCGACTACGCCGATAATCTGGCGGGCGACGATTGGTTCCATCGCGCGGTCAAGCTGCGGAGTGAAGAAGCGTCCTATCGGGTCTTCGTTGGGAAAGTACTTCTGCACCAGGCTGCGATTCACGATGGCGACTGGAGCAGCGGTGGCCAGATTGTCATGCGGAGTGAAAGTGCGGCCTCGCAGCAAAGGAATCGAGAGAGTTTCAAAGAAACCGGGCGTGACAGCAGCCGCGTTCGCAGCCGACAGATCGTCCGGTGAATTGACATGACCGGTAACGGTGAAGCGGGACCAGTTACTGCGTGACCCCCTGACGGGTAGAGGATGGCCTGCGGCAACTCTTTCTACCCCCGGGATGGCAGCAAACTCCGGGAGAGCTTTTTCGAAAAAAGGAACTTTGCTGGGATCCGGGTAGCGCGCCTGGCTGAGAGCAATATCGAAGAACACGGTTTGGCTGGTATCGAAACCGGGGTCGAGGTGAAGCATGTTGAGCAGGCTCTTGATGAGCAGGCCCGAGCCGATCAGAAGGCAAAAGCCCAGAGCGGTTTCACCGACTACCAAGGCATGGTGCAGGCGATTGCGCCGGCGGCCGGAGGTCATGGTTAAGCCGCAATCACGGAGTGTGTGGGCGGGATCGGAGCGCGACATTTTCCAGGCGGGGAGCAATCCAAAAATCACGGCGGTGGCGGCCGAGAGAAAAACGGCGAAGGCCAACACGTGAGCGTTCACGGAAACGTCGTAGAGGCGGGGGATGTCGCTCGGGACCCAGCGTAGGCCCACACGCAGCAGCAGGAACGACGCCAAGATTCCGACCGCGCCGCCAGCGAGCGCGAGCAGCAGCGCCTCGATGAGCAGTTGCCACACGACGCGGAAGCGGCTCGCGCCCAACGCGGTACGCACCGCGATCTCGGAACGTCGCGCGGCAGCGCGGGCGAGAAGGAGTCCTGCGACATTGGTGCAGCCGACCAGCAGAACTGCTCCCACGGATGCCAGTAACACACTCAAAAGCGGGCGAATTTCGCCGATGGCTTCATCCAGTAAAGGTTGAACGAATACAGCTGGGCGATATTGATTTTCCGCGTAGCGTTGCGCGAGCCTTCGCTGAATCGTGTTTAGATCGGCGAGTGCCTGGTCCAGGGAGATTCCCGGTTTGAGCCGACCCACGACAGCGAGCCGAACTTCGTCGCGGAACGAGGTGAGCGGCGTTGGTCCTTCCGCATCGATGGCGAAGGTCGACCAGAAAAATCCCGGCTCGCCAGTGGCGTAGTGAAATCCGGCAGGCATGACTCCAACAACCGTGTAGGGCAGATGGCTGACCATTACCGTCTGACCGATGACATCGCGCGACGACCCGAACACCGAGACCCAGAGTTCATGGCTGAGGATCACGACGCGATGTCCGGGCTGGTCTTCTTCGGGGGTGAAGGTGCGGCCGAGAACGGGAGCTACTCCCAGGGTGGAAAACAGGTTGGCGGAAACGCGTCCGCAGCGGATCACTTGTGCGTTTTCGCCATCAGCCTTGCTGAAGAGGCGCGTCTGATAGTCGTAGGAAGCGAGCGATGTAAAGGTGTGATTTTGCTGTCGCCAGTCAAAGAAGTTGGGATAGGAATTTGCCTGGTAATCGGCCGCCGCAAGGTTCGTCGGGGAGACTCCGGGAGCGAATTCGAGAGTGTTGATCGCGACTAGACGATCCGGCTCGGGGAACGGCAGGGGCCGGAGCAGGATGCCATCGACCAGACTGAAGATGGCTGTTGTCGCGCTGATACCCAGCGCGAGCGTGAGTACTACGGTGAGAGTGAAGGCGGGGCTGCGACGATATTGGCGTAGCGCGAAGGTGAGGTCCTGGCGCAGGGTCGGCAGCATGCAGGGATTATTACAGGAGAAGAGCACAGACGCTAAGTAATGTCGGCTGTTCCTCGCTTAACTCGGCAAACCCGCGTCACCACGGTTGGTTGACCTGTGAACTGCGAACCACCTAGTATTTCGCTCGATGGCAAACCCAGCTGAACTCATCGGCCAAACCATTTCGCATTACCGCATTGTTGAGAAATTGGGGGGCGGGGGTATGGGAGTGGTGTACAAGGCCGAGGATGTGAAACTCGGTCGGTTCGTCGCTCTCAAGTTCCTGCCCGAGAACGTGGCCAATGATCCACAGGCTCTGAGCCGATTCCAGCGAGAGGCTAAAGCCGCGTCCGCACTAAATCATCCAAACATCTGCACGGTGCACGAAATAGACGAGCAGGATGGGCGACCGTTCATCGTCATGGAGTATCTCGACGGCGTGACGCTCAAGCACTTGATCGGCAACCGGGCAATGGAACTGGATCGGGTGCTGGACATCGGGATGGAGGTGGCCGACGCGCTGGATGCGGCGCATGCCGAAGGCATTGTGCATCGCGACATCAAGCCGGCGAATATCTTGGTGACGAAGCGGGGGCACGCGAAGATTCTGGATTTCGGGCTGGCGAAGATGAGTCCGCAGAAGTCCGACGATCCGGGAATTGCCGCCACGGCGACCGTATTGGCCGAGGAGCACCTGACCAGCCCAGGCAGCACGCTTGGGACCGTCGCTTATATGTCGCCGGAGCAGATTCGCGGGCAGGAACTCGACCGGCGAACGGATCTGTTTTCTTTCGGAGTCGTGCTTTACGAAATGGTGACCGGCACGCTGCCATTTCGGGGTGACACTTCGGGAACGATTTTTGATTCCATCCTACATAACATTCCGGTCGACCCGGTGCGGCTGAATCCGGACATTCCACCGAGGATCGAACAAATCACCTCGAAGGCGCTCGATAAGGACCGGGAGACGCGTTATCAGTCGGCGGCGGAACTGAAGGCGGATCTCAAACGGATGAAGCGGGAAACTGACTCGCAGCGACTGCAACTCAGCGCGGCGCCGAGCGGACCATCCCGCGCGGGGTGGGCAAACCGTAAGCTGTGGATGCTGGCGGCAGTTATTCTGATCGCAGGACTTGCCGGACTGATTGCTTTCCGCGCCAAATATTACGCTCGGTGGCGATCGCGCGTGAGCAACGTCGAGATTAAAACCTCGCCCGAAACCATGGCGGTGCTTCCCTTCCGCGACATTTCAGCGAGCGCAGACGATAGCTGGGGAGTTGGGATAACTGACGCCATCATCAGCCGGCTGACTTCGTTGCAGAATCTGGCGGTGAGGCCAACCACGTCGGTGTTGAAGTATGCGAAGGAGAGTCCGGAACCGGTGGAAGTGGCCAAGGCGATGGGCGTGCAGAATGTGCTGGAGGGAACATACCAGCGCGTTTCGGGAGTGACGCGAGTGAGCGTGCAATTGATCGATGGGCGAACCGGAACGACGAAATGGTCGCAGCGCTACGACTTGAAGAGTGCGGACATTTTGAGCTTTGAGGACGAAGTTGCCAGCAAAGTCGTCGAGGGCTTGCGGATTCAGATCTCGCCAACGGAGCAGAAGGCGATCCAGCAGCCGGCGACCGGAAATGCCGAGGCTTATAACGACTATCTGCAGGCGCGAGTGTACTTAAATGACTATCTGGTGTACTCGCGGCTCGACAGCCTGGAGAACGGCGAGCGCCTGCTGGCAGAGGCGATTGCACTCGACAAGAATTTCGTGGACGCTTACGCGCTGCTGGCGCAGATGCATTCCTTCCAGGGAGCGAACTTTACCGAGGCGGCGGATGCTAACCTGCGGAAAGCGGAAGCGTTGGCCAAGACTGCGGTGAGCCTAAACCCAGAATCGGCCGAGGCAATGGTCGCGCTGGGCGGCGTGTACAGTGAGCAAGGGCGCGAGAAGGAAGCGATCCCGACACTGAGGCATGCCGTGTCGCTGGCTCCCAACAGCGAGTTGGCCTGGCAGATGCTGGCATACGCTTACTACTACGCCGGGTTGATCGAATTGGCCGAGCAAGGATACCGGCGCGTGGTGGAATTGAATCCGCTGCCCCCGCAGCCTCACTGGATGCATGCGCGCATGCTCTTGTATCTGGGAAGAATGGGAGAAGCGGAACAGGAGATGCGGGAAGTTGTCTCCAAGAACCCGGATCAGTACAAGGCGCTGGCATATTTCGGCAGCATGCTGTACTACGAGGGCAAGTTCGACGAAGCCGAAGGGAATCTTGAGCGGGCGGTGAGGCTTTCCGGAAAATCGAGCGACTATACGGCGGGAATCATGGCCGCGTTTCTGTATGCGTCGCGCAACCAGAGGAACAAGATCGATCAGCGAATTTTTCAGACTCGCACGGAGCAGGTCATCGATGGAGACCAGGCATATTGGACCGGAGGAGTCTATGCTCTGCTCGGTGACCATCAGCACGCGATGGCGTTTCTCCGGCGCGGGGTGGAATTGGGAAACTTGTGCTATCCGTGGTTTGAGAAAGACAAGACCTATGACGGCCTGCGCCGCGATCCCGAGTATCAGGGGATCATGGCCGACGTGAAGAAACGGTGGGAAGCGTACCGCAACGAGTTCGACATACATCAGTAAACTTCTGTCGTTCTGCCCACAGCGGGTTGTGATTGATATCACAGACCCGTCCGGCCCGCCCCTCCTAATGTGGAAGAGAATCTTCATTCGTAGATTGCGAGGCCTTAGTCCATATGGGTACCACTTTGTCGGCAACAACTTCGCGCATTTTGAGCCCCAGGCTGGAACGCAAGATCATGGAGTGCCGAGACGGCGGCGGGGCTGATCCAGACTGGAGATCAGATTGGCATGAGTGGATTTACTGGGTCAGGATATCCCAAGCTTGTCCCGGTGCAACTGGCAAAGCGGATTTCGGATGCGCACTTCCGCGGAGAGCAGTTTCAGGTGAGCGTGTTTACCGGGGCCTCGACCGGGCCTGAGCTGGATGGGGCGCTGGCGATGGCGGGGGGAATTCATCTGCGGTTGCCGTACCAGTCGGATCCGGAGACGCGGAAACGAATCAATGCGGGCGAGATGGACTACATGGACATCCACTTGAGCCATGTGGCGCAGTTTGTGGAGTACGGATTTTTGGGCAAGCTCGATGTGGCTCTAATCGAAGTTGCCGCGATTCTTGAGGACGGGCGCGTGGTACCGAGTTCTTCGATTGGGAACAACAAGACGTGGATCGATTGCGCGGAGAGGATCATTCTCGAAGTGAATTCATGGCAACCGATGGCTCTGGAGGGGATGCACGATATTTACTACGGGCTGCAACCGCCTCCGAATCGGAAACCGATTCCGCTGTTGAGGGCGGGAGATCGAATTGGGTCGCCTTATCTCAATATCCCGGCGGAGAAGATTGTGGGGATCGTGCTGACGGATTCTCCGGACCGCAACAGCGCATTCAAGGCGCCGGATGAGGCTTCGAAGAAGATTGCGGGACACATACTGGAATTTCTGAGTTGGGAAGTGAAGAAGGGGCGCATGCCCGAGGACCTGCTGCCGCTGCAATCCGGCGTGGGCAATATCGCCAATGCGGTGTTGTTTGGGCTGGAAGAAGGGCCATTCGAGGGACTGACTTCTTATACCGAAGTGATTCAGGACGGGATGATCCGGCTGCTGAAGTCGGGCAAGCTGACGTCGGCTTCGGCGACAGCGTTCTCGCTGAGTCCGGAGATGCTGAACGAAGTCAATGCCGATATGGCTTCGTATCGCGAGCGGATTGTGCTGCGGCCGCAGGAGATCTCGAATAATCCGGGAATCATTCGGCGGCTGGGCGTGATCGCGATGAATGGGATGATCGAGGCCGACATTTATGGGAACGTCAACTCGACGCATGTGATGGGATCACGAATTCAGAACGGCATTGGCGGGTCGGGAGACTTTGCGCGGAATGGATATTTGTCGATCTTCATGGCGCCTTCCTCGGCGAAAAAAGGGACGATCTCGACCATCGTGCCGATGGTTTCGCACGTGGATCATACCGAGCATGACACGCAAGTTCTCGTAAGCGAGCAAGGACTGGCGGATCTGCGCGGGCTTTCGCCCAAGGAACGCGCGAAGTTGGTCATCGAGAAGTGCGCGGCGCCCGAGTACAAACCGCTGCTGCGGGATTACCTGGCGCGGTCGGAGCAGCTCTCTTACGGAAAGCATACGCCGCATCTGCTGAACGAGTCGCTGGGGTGGCATACCCGGTATCTGCGGACAGGGAATATGCGTCCGCGGGAGGAGAGCTAGGAGGCTGGGGCTGAAGCCCGATTTCTTCCCATTGGTTCTGACGCGGCCCTGACAGGGCCGCTCTTCCACGGTAGTTCCGGTCGCCTCTTCGCGGTCTCCATCAGCGTTCAGCCGGGGGGAATTACTCGGGCGTTGATTCATGCGCTTCGCGCATCCTCTGAATTCTGATGGCGTCCACGAAAGCTTCAGATGCGACACCCTCGCTTCGCTCGCGGCCGACCCTTCGACTTCGCTCAGGGCAAGCTGCGTCCCCCTGCACAAACTCTATCTTGGCCAGAGCCAGCCGAAAATTCCCGCCGTTAGCAGGGCGTAGACAAGGCCGTCGAGGACTTCTTTGATGGTGAAGCTCCAGGTTTGTCCTTTCCAGATGGCGTTGCTTATCGTGCCCAGACCATAAGCTAAGAAAGCAGCGGTGCCGACTATGCGGAAGACTGCGCGATAGTGTGTGTGCGGCGGAATGGTATGCGCCGCGAGATAAGCCACGAAGAAGCCGATGAGCAAGCAGTAAGCGAACCACAGGCCGAGGAACTTCGGCATGACCGGTGGACCATTGGGCCGGATGGTCATCATGCCGACTGGCCCCTGGTTGAATTTTTCGATCATCGCAGGCGTCTTCAGATCCTTGTGTGTGCCGAAGGGGAAGATGTAGAGTCCGGGTTTCAGGCCAGCGGCGCGGAGGGTGGGGAGAACTTTGCCTTCCTCGGGAAGCTGACGATAATCGCTGCGATGGTAAGGCAACAGCATGTGCATCACAGAACTGGCGACGAAGACGATGAGTGCGGAGAGCACGATCGGCAGCCAGAGAGCGGCGAGTGGCGTCATGAGGAGCCTCCTGGGCGAAGCTGGGATGACAGTCACGGAGGCTACGCGTTTCAGGGGACGTGGTCAAGGGGGTTTAAACGGGGTTTAAACGGGGAACGGGCACCCGACCGCGCGGAACCGTTCCGGCCGTTATACGCTCGCTTGGCTCGCGGGGCGGGACGAAGGCGTCCGCCCCTACAAATACATCTACCATTCAGTCCTCCTCTACGTGCGGGTGATGACTCGAGTGGCTGTCGGCTTGTTCTCCTGGTTCCTTCAACCATTTCTCGATGGCGTGTTCGCTCACTTCCATCTTTAGAACAACAGCTTCCGAGGGCTCCAGGTTGACGATCATCATGCGCAACTTGTTCCCAGAGGGATACGTGTAGATGAGAGTGGTCTCTCCATCGCTTTTGCCCTTGGACTGAACACGCACGAAGGGATACCAGCCGGGGCCTAGCGCGTTCTCGATCACACGGCGGATTTCGGGGGTGTCGGTGGAAGGCTGGAATCCTTCGAAGACGGCGAGTTTGAATCCATGGACTCCTGCGGGGCGGGCGAAGAATGCGGCCAAGCCAAGGAATGGGATATGTGTGCGGTGAACACCATATGTGTGTTCAATGGAGTGGACTATATCTTTGAACTCCGGGTCGGCGCCAAGTGCAAACGAGGATGCACAAAGCAAGAGCAGCAGTACGCGAAGGGATTTCATTTCTGTTCTCCTTTGTCAGCCTTGGCCACAGATTTCGACGACTGGGGCTTGGTCTTCAACTTGGGAATGCCGAATTCGCCGCCCAGATCGGCCAGTTGATCGACTTCCAGCGGCCCCACAATGTTCACGAAGGTGAGTTCTTTGGCCTCTGCCGAGATGATGACGATCCCAGCCATCTTTTCGTTTTCGAGCTTGAAGAAGATGTCGACGTTATCACCCTGACGCTCGCTGCGAACTCCGACTACGCGGGACCATTCGGGAGAATGGAACTGTGCGCGGAGGACGTCGACTTCCGGGGCCGAGTAAGCCCCTTCCTCAGAGAACTCGAAACTGCGGACATAGATGCCTTTGAGGTTCGCGACCAGTTTGGCGGCCTTCTTCTCTTCGGGATCTTCGGTGGAGAGAAACTTGGCGGCCCAGCGGAGCATGGGGCCGTCCATGTTCACTTCCACCGTTTCCTTGGCTTTAGCCGCCAGTCTCTCGACGCCGGGGGGAAGCTTCAGATCTTGCGCGCGCAGAATCGTTGGGAACGCGAGCAGCAGAATCATAGGCAGTTTGCGGTTTATCGTGCTCATGATCGACTCCTTGGGGACCTTTTCTGTGGATGGCGTTCCGGCCGGGAGGTGTTGATCTCGTTCACTTTTTCTTTCGCCAGTTGCAGTTTGTTTCCTGCAATGCGGAGCGCCAGCATGAGCTGCTGCTTGGCCGCTTCCCCCTCGCGCTCGCGTTGCACGTTGCGGTAATGCACGCCTCCGATGACCAGACAGATCGAGACCGTGGCGAAGGCGGCCCAGCGTACGAGGGGTGCAGAGACGATGCTCAGCCACGAAGTTCTTTTCACTTCACGCGTGGTGGAGTACTGCTGCGCGATACGCGCAAGAACGCTGGCCGTGAACCCTTCGGGTGCATCCTTTCGATGAAGGGCGTCGCGGAGCGCATCCTCTAGAAGATTCGGGTCTTTGTTGGTTTCTGTCATATGGTGACTTCTCCGATGGTGCGCGTGACCTTGTCGCGAAGCAGGGCAAGCGAACGCTGCAAATGGCTCTTGACCGTGGCCACGGGCATACCGAGAACCGTGGCGATGTCGTCGGGTAACATATCTTCCTGGTAACGCAGAATCACGATCAGCCGCGCCTTTTCAGGCAGAGAGGCCACGAACTGCTGGATTCTCTTCGCGATGAAAGGATCCGACGATGGCGCGGGTGACGCGGGCTCGGGAGCTTCGTCGAGGCTCACATGGGGCAGCTTGCGGCGGCGTTGGTAGTCGATGCAGCGATGGGCCGTCACTTTGCGCAACCAGAATCTCAGGTGCTGCTCCGACTGAAGCGTGGGCAGAGCGGCATGGAGCTGGAGGAAAACATCCTGAGCCAACTCCTCGGCGGCGGAGCGGTCTGCCAGAAAATGCCGGGCAATGCTGAAGACCATGGATTGGTAGCGGCGCACGAGATCGGAAAAGTCGGCCCCGGCAACGTCTGGAGTAGCGTCTGCGAGGGGGTGCACTGGCATGGCCAAGGTCTCTGAGTGCCTCACTCTACATATACGGAGGGAAGGGCGCCAGAGAATGCAATATTCTTGCAGAGATGATCAGGAAAGAAGAGACATTGCAAGCAATGCTTCTACCAAAAAGGGGAACGTATGGCATAGTTCCCCGCGGCCTATTGCTGCATCCAAAGAGGAAATGACTGCTGAAGGAATTCCCGGTCGCGTTCAAGTGATTCATTCGGAAACCCGTCACCACGAGTCAGCCGAGCTCCGGCGTTGGCTGGGCGAACTCGTATTGCGCAACGGAAGCGACTTGTTGCTGGTGCCGAACGCACCAGCCTCGATTCGCTTGGAGGGAGTTCTGTCGTCGATTGAGGATAAGACGTTGACCGGAGATGAGATTGAGGCGGCGGTGTTCCCTGCCATGGCGGCGCACGCGCGCGAGGAGTATCAGCAGTGCGGCATCGCCGATTCCTCTTATCGACTGGAGGGAGTAGGGCGGTTTCGCATCAATCTGCACCGGGAGCGCGGACGGGCGGCGGCGACCGTGCGGGCTCTGCCTTCGCAGGTGCCTGCTCTCAGCGAACTTCGGTTGCCCCCGGGTGTCGGCGCAATTGCCGGGCTGCAGCGCGGGTTGGTGATTATTGGCGGCGCGACGGGCTCCGGAAAGACCACCACGCTGGCGGCGCTGGTGAACGAGATCAACCAGCGGGATGCGCGTCACATCGTAACGATCGAAGATCCGATTGAGTACGAGCACGCGCATAGCAAGAGTGTGATCGAGCAGGTGGAGATTGGGGTCGATGCGCCCGACTTCCCTACTGCGCTACGCGCGGCGATGCGGCAGGCGCCGGACGTGATCGTTGTGGGAGAGATGCGGGACTCGGAGACGGCGCGCATCGCTCTATCGGCTGCGGAGACCGGGCATCTGGTGTTCACGACTTTGCATACGACCGATGCGGCATCGACTGTGTCGCGGATCGCGGATTCGTTCCCGCAGGAGCGGCAACATACTGTACGGGCCGAGATGGCAATGGCTTTGGCGGCGATGCTTACGCAGACGCTGATTCCCAAACGCAACGGAGGGCGAGTTCCAGCGGCGGAGTTACTAGTCGTCGGATATGGGGCGCGGCAGCATATTCGCAAGAACGCGCTGCAGCATTTGCATCAGGAGATCACGATCACGCGCAAGCAGGGGTCATTCACGCTGGAGGAGTCGCTCGCGCAACTTGTGTTCCAGCAGGATCTGCTGCGCGAAGAGGCGATGACGCGGGCGCTGCATCCAGAGGATCTGGATACGATGCTGAAGGCGAAGGGGTTCTGAAGAGGGTCGAAAGCTGCGGAGCTTTTGCTCCGCCGGACAGCCGGGGCGGCTGTCCCCACATCGTTTCTTACACTTCCATCAGGCGAATACGCTGACTGCAAATCCGCGCCAGGTTCTACTCAGAAGTGTGGTGACTGGGTTCACAAACCAGGTTCTGGAATGGGCACATCGCCCAGGATAAGTTCGTCGCGGTCGATGGTCGCAGCAGGAGCGACGGGCGGCGGGATGATCGGGGGAGGCGGAGCTAGAAGCGCATCAGGGATTTCGGCGATGCAGACAAGTCCCGCCAGACGCGCGGTGTAGAGCCAGTCCGCAACGGCAAGATATGCCAGGGTCACTGCGACCACTCCCAGCACGACCAGCCGCCAGGGCAGAAATCCCGCCAGAGCCAAGGGAACCGAGACCACGGTGCTCGCACCTACGAAGGCGATCAGGTGTGCCGCGCCGGTCCAGGTGCTTACCGCAAAGATGGCTCGGGTGCGCTCGCGGCACAGTGCGACTGAACTCGAGATCGCCCCTATAACGTCGTCATTGTCGCGCACGACGAACACTGCAGCCAGCGAGAGCAGCCAGTTCAGCTCATGCCAAATTACGCAGACGACGCCAGCAATGGTTACAAACAGCAGGAATGCCAAGCCTGGCCGAGGATGGGTGGGAGATGAGGTGGAACCCGAGATAATCGCGGCGCCCGCGAGTCCGACAAGTCCGGCGAGGACCAAGGCGACGCGCAGGAAATTGAGCCGCAGTAGCGTAGCAAACCGCCCCTGCGCAGAGTTGCTTCTATCGCGGTTCTCTCCGCCACCTGTCGTATCAGTTGCGAATCGGGCGCGGAAGTATTCGAGCATCGCCTGGACCGTCGCGATCCGGCCCAAGGAAGCGGCGACGATCCAGACGACCGCCACCAACAGCGCGGCAAGAATCAATGAGAGCAGGCCGCGGCTCAAATGGCCACGCAGGATGTGCGAGATTACCTGGGACAGGAGAAACGGGTTGCGCGTCCGTAGAAAGAGCAGTTCACCGTTCGTCACTGGGAGGGTGTCGAGAAATTCGAAGAGGCCGAAGAAGAAGAGTACCGTTGCCGTGGCGCCGACCACCCAGCGCCAGGTAATTTCGGCGAACGTCAACAATGGGCGACGGAACGCGACGCGGAAGCCCTCGGCTGTCGGAGAGATGGGCATGTCATCGCCAGCATACCGCAAAGAGCGGCGTGCTGAGCGGAGTCGAAGAGTCCGAGCCTGCAGAGCAGCGCACCGAGGCTGTGTACGCAGGTCTCGCCGGCTGATTCATTTGATGAAATGCCCAAGAACGCAAGGTTCTTTCGAACTGGCAGGGATCCTTCGACTTCGCTCAGGATGACAAGCGAGAGAGAAAGACTACTTGACGACGAGGTTGACCATTTTGCCGGGGACGTAGATCTTTTTGACGATCTGCTTGCCGGCTATGGCGGCCTTGACCTTCTCATCGGCAAGGGCGCGCTCGATCACGAAGGCCTCGTCGGCGTCGGCTGGCACCGTCACGCGGCTGCGCAGCTTGCCGTTCACCTGCACGGGAATCTCGAGTTCTTCTTCCTTGGCCAACTCTGCGTCGTATTTCGCCCAGGGAGCTTTGAGCAGGTTTCCCTTCTCGCCCAACATCTCCCAGAGCTCGTGAGCAAGATAGGGAGCGAAGGGAGCGAGCAAGAGAACGAGGCTCCGTTGTACCTCCGCAAGAAACGGTGTTGGAACGGCGTTGTGCACAATTGCTTCTTCGGTGGCGTACAGAGTGTTCACTAGTTCCATGATTGCCGAGATGCAGGTGTTGAAATGCCAGCGTCCCTGGAAGTCGTCGCTGACTCGCTTAATGGTTCGGTGGAGTTTGCGCTGAATGGCGCGAGCCTGCGGAGACAACTCCGCTGGAAGCGGCTTGCGCCAGTCCGGATGTTTCGGGTGCGCATTCCGCACGAAGAAGCGGTACACGCGTCCGAGGAATCGCTGGATGCCTTCGATGCCGGAGTCCTGCCAATCGAGATCCCGGTCGGGCGGCGCGGCGAACAAGCTGTACAAGCGTGCTGCGTCGGCGCCGTAGCGCGCGACCATCTCATCGGGCGACACGACATTGCCCAGGTTCTTGGACATCTTCCGGCCCTCTTTGATCACCATGCCCTGGGTGAAGAGGCGCTCGACCGGCTCGTCATTGCTGATGAGACCGAGATCACGCATAAATTTCGTCCAGAAGCGCGAATAGATCAAGTGCAAGATTGCGTGCTCGACGCCACCGATGTACTGATCGATGCCGCGATCCCCGAACCAGTACTGCGCGATCTTTCCATCGAAGGGTGCGCGGTCGTTGTGCGCGTCAGTGTAGCGGTAGAAGTACCATGAGGAGTCAACGAACGTGTCCATCGTGTCGGTCTCGCGGCGCGCAGGGCCGCCGCACTTCGGACATGTTGCATTCACGAATTCTGTTACTCGTTCCAAAGGCGATCCCCCGGTGAGCGTGATGTCGACGTTCTCGGGCAAGATCACCGGTAAGTCTTTCTCCGGAACGGGAACAATGCCGTCTTTTTCGCAATAGAGCATGGGGATCGGCGTGCCCCAGTAGCGCTGGCGCGAGATGCCCCAATCTTTCAGCCGGTAGGTGACGGTCGCCTTGCCAAAGCCCTTCTCCTCTGCGAAGGCGGTCATCTTCTTCACAGCGTCAGAGCAACTCAGGCCGCTGTAGGGGCCGGAGTTGATCACCATCCCGTTATGGGTGGTGAAGGGCAACTTCGGTTCGGCCATGGTCTCTTCCGGATCATCGGTCACGGGAAGGATCACGAGCCGGATCTCGATCGCGTATTTCTTGGCGAAATCGTAATCGCGCTCGTCGTGTGCGGGGACGCTCATGATGGCGCCGGTGCCGTAGTCCATGAGGATGTAGTTGGCAATCCAAATGGGAATCCGCTCGCCGTTGAAAGGATTGATGGCAAAGCGGTGCGTGTTCACGCCGTGCTTTTCGATCTCGCCGATGTCTCCGGTTTCTTTGGCCTTACGCTGTTCGGCGATTAACTGCTGCACCGCGGCGCCGAGCGGCTGGTTGTAGCGCGTGAAGTCGGCCACCAGCGGATGCTCCGGTGCAAGCTGCACCGAGGTCGCACCGAAGATCGTGTCGATGCGCGTGGTGAACACACTGATTTTCGATCCTGCCGCGCCGGCATTTCCCTCAAGCTGGAAATCGACGAGCGCGCCTTCGCTGCGGCCGATCCAGTTGCGCTGCATGGTGCGGACTTTCTCGGGCCAGCCCTCGAGGCGGTCGAGATCGCGCAATAATTCTTCCGCATATTTGGTCGTGCGGACGAACCATTGCTCCAACTCGCGCTGCTCGACTAACGTGTCTTCGTGGCGCCAGCAGCATCCGTTGACGACCTGCTCGTTGGCCAAAACGGTGGCGCACTTCGGGCACCAGTTCACCTTGCTCTTCTTGCGGTAGACCAATCCCTGCTGGTAGAGCTTGAGGAAGAACCACTGGTTCCAGCGGTAGTAATCGGGCAGGCAGGTGGTGACCTCGCGCGACCAGTCGTAGGCGAAGCCCAGGCGCTTCATCTGCGCCTTCATGTTGGCGATGTTGCGAAGCGTCCACTCGCGAGGCGGCGTGTTGTTGGAGATCGCGGCATTCTCCGCGGGCAAGCCGAACGAGTCCCATCCCATGGGATGGAGGACGTTGTAGCCGTTCATCCACATGTAGCGCGCGAGCGCGTCGCCGATCGCGTAGTTGCGCACGTGTCCCATGTGCAGAGCGCCCGAGGGATAGGGCAGCATCTCGAGGACGTAATATTTTTTGCTGGTCGAGTTGGCTTCGGCTGCGTAGAGCGATGCATCCGGCTGCCAGCGCTCAAACCACTTCTTTTCGACGATCTGAGCGTCGTAACGCTCGTCATTCGGACGAGGGGCGGGTGAGCCGGCATCGGGGTCGTTGGTCACAGCGTTCGCAGATTTTTCTTCGATCGCCATAGTGTGGAAACATCACCAGGGAATAGTTCTTTATTTTACACGGGAGGTTACAAAGTGGGGTCTTGGCAGGATGGGAACTCGCCGTCAGCAAAGATCTTGAACCACGAAGAACACGAAGGGAAAACCCGGAGCAAGACCTTCGTGGAACTTCGTGTCCCTCGTGGTTGACACGCCTTTTACGCTCTACCCGACGATGTTCGACAGGGTGCCGATCGGTGGGATCGCGATGCTGATTTCATCGCCATGGCGCAGCGTGAACGAGTCCGGTGGTACGATCCCGGTGCCGGTGAAGAGGAAGCAACCGAAAGGAAACCTGCTGCTGTGGTAGAGATAACGCGCTAGTTCTTCCGGCGTGCGCTTCATCTCTTTGAGTGTGGTCGCGCCGGAGAATGCCACTCTACCTTCCCGTCGAATTTCAATGCTGATGCCGGTGGATGCGGGCAAAGCTTCGTCAGAAACGAGCAGGCACGGACCCAGCGCGCAGCTTCGGTCGTACACCTTGGCTTGCGGAAGGTAGAGCGGATTCTCGCCCTCGATGTCGCGGGAGCTCATGTCGTTACCGATGGTGTAACCGGCGATCTTGCCGCCGGGGTTAATGAACAGGACCAACTCGGGCTCGGGCACCGACCAGGATGCATCACTCCGGATCGCGACTTCCGCGCCCGGTCCGACCACTCGATGCGGGGTCGCTTTGAAGAACAATTCCGGGCGGGCGGCGGAGTAGACGCGATCATAGAAGTCACCGCCGCCGGCGCTTTTCGATTCTTCCATGCGGGCGTCGCGGCTGCGAAAATAGGTCACCCCGGCTGCCCAGACTTCCTGGCTACCGATGGGTGGGAGCAGATCTTGCGGAGCAGGCCCGTCGGTCCGTCTTGCTTGCGAGATCACACCGCTCAGGTGATGGAAAAGGTCTTCGCGCGCAATGATCTCGTCCCAGGAAGAAGCGCGAATGTCGTAAAACTGATCGGCATGCTCAGCGATGAATCGCTCGCGGCAACGGTAGAGTTTCATGCAGGAGAGTATCAGCCGTAGAGACGTTGCTTGCAACGTCTCTCTCGCCACGAGCAACATGGAAGGCTGCCGGCAGAGACGTAGCAAGCTACGTCTCTACGACCAGATTCTTGAGGGTAGCTACATTCCGGCGGTCGTCGCCGGGCTGGTCAATGGGGGTTTCGGCGATGAACGCGGCATGCGCCAGGCGGAGATCATTGAGCAAACGGCGGAACGTTTCCGTGCCAATGGTTCCCTTCCCGACGTGCTGGTGCCGGTCGAGCTTTGATCCGTGTGGAGCTTTGGCGTCGTTGCAGTGCCAGACCTTCACGCGATTGAGTCCAACGGTGGCATCGAGATGTTGCAGGGTCTGATACAGGCCTTCTTCGCTCACGATGTCGTAGCCGGCGACGTGGGTGTGGCAGGTATCAATGCAAGCACCTACGGGGACAATACCCTCCAACCGCTCCAGAACCTCCGCGACCTGCTCGAAGCTGCCGCCGAGGGAGAACTCGGCGCCGGCGGTGTTCTCAAGCAGGATGGTGAGTCCGCCCCCTGCGAGATCCAAGCCTTGGGTCGAGGCGGCGATCGCGGCGGCGGTGCGCAGCAATCCTTGCTCCCGGTCGGCGCCGCGAAACGATCCGGGATGCAAGACAAGATAGTCGGCGCAGAGAGACAACGCGCGGACGACTTCACCGCGAAAGGCCTCGAGCGACATCTGCAGGAAACGTTCATTCGAGCTAGCGAGGTTTACCAGGTAATTGGCGTGGATGACCAGCGGCTTCAGGTCGTATCGGGCGCGCAGCCGATTCATCTCGGCGCATTGTGGTTCGCCTAGTTCATAAGGAGCCCAGCGGCGTGGGCTGGAGGAAAAGATCTGCAGTGTATTGCAGCCCAAGCGGTAGGCGCGTTCGGCGGCGTTCTGCACGCCGCCGGCCGTCGAAGTGTGGATGCCGATGCGGCGGGAAGTCAGGCGGGGTGGGCGCTTTGGTGCGGGCCGCTTGAGAAGGTCCTGTTCCTGCGCCATGGATCGGGGCATGCAAGGAGTATAGATGCCCATGAATCCGACCGGCAGGTTGCTCCATTTGCGGTGCAGGTCTGGGCAACGGTACACTTACGGGTGCGGCTTCTCCTGCGGCCGCAACGAATCGAGCTTCGCTCGAGGACGGGCGGGGCGTCCGTCCCTACACAGTCCTTTCTTAGGGTGAATTTATGCTAGTTGTCATGAAGGCGCAGGCCACCGAAGAGCAGGTGCGCGGTGTTTGCGAAAAAATTGAGAAGCTGGGCTATCGCGCCCATCCGATGCCGGGAGCGACCCGCACCGCCATCGGCATTACGGGCAACAAGGGCGAGGTCGAACAGGGCACGCTCGAAGAAATGCCGGGCGTGCAGGAAGTCATACAGGTTTCGAAGCCCTACAAGTTGGTCAGCCGCGATGTGAAGGAAGAAAACACGGTCATCCGGTTTCCGGGATCGGCGGCTACGATTGGCGGGACGGGGCTGGCGATTGTTGCCGGGCCGTGCGCCATCGAGAGTCGCGAACAAGCTTTTGCAGTGGCTGAGCGCGTGCAGCGTGCCGGGGCGCAGTTCTTCCGCGGCGGCGCTTACAAGCCGCGCACCTCGCCTTATACATTCCAGGGGCTTGGCGAGGAAGCGCTGCGGATCATGGCCGAGATTCGCAAGCAGTTCGGGATGAGAATCATCACCGAGGCTATTGACCACGAATCGCTCGACCTGGTCGACGAGTACGCAGACATGATCCAGATCGGCGCGCGCAACATGCAGAACTTTTCTTTGCTCAAGCGTGCCGGACGCGCCCGCAAGCCCGTGCTGCTCAAGCGCGGCATGTCGGCGACGCTCGAAGAATTCCTGATGGCGGCCGAGTACATTCTCAGCGAGGGTAACTACAACGTCGCGCTGTGCGAGCGCGGCGTGCGCACATTCGCCGACCACACGCGTAACACCTTGGACCTCAGCGTTGTGCCGGCTGTGCAGCGGTTGAGCCATCTGCCGATCCTGGTCGATCCCAGCCACGGCACCGGGAAGCGAAATAAAGTTACCCCGCTGTCACGCGCGGCGGTGGCGGTGGGTGCCGATGGCCTCATGGTGGAAGTGCATACGCAGCCGGATCAGGCGCTGTCGGATGGGCCCCAGTCACTGTTTCCGGACCAGTTCGACGAACTCATGAAGCAGGTGCGGCAGATCGCGACCGTGGTGGGGCGCAGCGTGCCGGAGATTGGGGTCAGGGAGTCGGTGGCGGCGAAGTAAGTAACAGTATCCTGCTTATGATTAAGGCGGCCGTTGTAGCACTGATTTCCTGCATTCTTGTTGTTCCCGCGCGAGCGGGTCAGTCTGGTTCGCAAAGCTACATTCCGCGCTGTCCTGCGCCACATCTTCCAGATAACATGGTGCGTCCCAAGTATCCTAAGGACGCCCTTCGCAGCGGCAGGGCAAGCCAAGTGGAACTTCGCGTCATCATCGCGCCTGACGGCAGACGGAAAGATATTGCGGTAGTCAGTGGCGATTCCGAATTCTCCCAGAGTTCGTTGGCTGCAATTCGTAAGTGGCGTTTTCGGCCACTCTCGGACCAAGGCCATCCGTTTGAGACCATCTACAAGATACGCGTGAGGTTTAATCCCATGTTGCGGGAAGCGAACAGCGATGTCGAGCTTGAGTCACCTCAGATCGAGTCGCGACCTCATTCATCACCACAAAGCGTGCTGCAGCAAAGCTCAGGAGAACAGGTTCACGGGATGTACGAACAGGGGATCGTTGGCCCCAAACCCCTCTATCAGCCCCAACCGGAATTCTCGGAAGCGTCTCGACAAAGCGCGGAGCAAGGCAATGTCAACATTGCTCTGGTGGTCGGCAGCAATGGTTTGCCTCGAGACTTGAAGGTCATTTGCAGTTCAATTCCCGCCTCGAATCAGAACGCCCTGAATGCCGTCAAGCAATGGAAGTTTGCGCCTGCAACTAAGGACGGGAAATCGGTAGCGGCGGCGATTGTCGTGGAAGTAGAGTTCCATCTGTATCGCGGGCCGGTCGCTAACGGAGCAAAAAGATTTCTCTCTATGCATAAAATCTGATAATATGATTTTATGAAAGAAGAGGTTATTTCGGTGACCGAGGCGGCTCGCAATTTTGCGGATTGCGTCAACCGCGCTCATTATCAAGAGGTTACTTTCATTCTGCTTAAGAATGGCTCGCCCATTGCTCGAATCGTTCCCGACGGCAGGAAGTACCGAACAGGGAAAGATCTGGCGGAAGCCCTCGCCAAAGTCGATCTGTCCCCGGAGGATGCCCGAGCCTGGTATAGGGACTTGCAGAAGGCTCGCAAATCTCTGCCACCTCCAAAAGACCGATGGCGATAATCATCGATGCTGACGTAATCATTAAAGGCGAGAAAGGTGCCTTTGATCTCAGGGGATGGATCGCCGCGCAAAGCGAGGAACTGGAAGTGGCAGCGATTACGGTCGCAGAACTCTGGCATGGAGTGGAGCGAGCCACGGTCCCGTATCGAGCCAGGCGCGAAAGATACATCCGCACGGTTCTCGATGGCGTTTTGATCAATGCATACACTCAGGCGACAGCTCTCGAACATGCTCGCATTTGGGCCGCTTGCGAGGCGTCGGGGAGGACGGTTGCGCCCTACGACCTGATTGTCGCCGCGACCGCTGTGGAGCGCGGCAGCACCATTGCCACCTTCAATAGGCGTTATTTTGAGAAGATCGATGGGATACGAGTAATCGAGCCAAAGTAACTCCAGGCAGAGATCTTTCTGCTAAGCTTTCCCTTCCCTAACTCACACTGCCTTGAGAAAACTCCTGTTCATCGTTGTGCTGTTGCCCATCCTCGGCGGGGTGGGGTGGTGGTATTTCCGCGAGCAGCAGATGCCGGACTACGGGCCTGCATTCCGCGAATTCGCCTATGTCACCAATGGCAAGAGCAACACCGTCAGCGTGATTGACTTGCGTTTTTTTCGGCTGGCCAAGACGCTCCACGTGGGCAGCGAACCGACTGGTGTTGCCGCGAATAGCAAGAAGAATGAGATCTACGTCGTCAATACAGGATCGAGCAACGTGAGCGTGATCGACGCCGAGAGCAACACGGTGGTGGCAACGATTGGCGTGCATGGGCGGCCGTATTTCATCGATGTGTCGAGCGACGGGAAGCGCGGCTATGTGGCGAACTCGGGATCGGCAAACGTCAGTGTGATCGACCTGGAGAGACGGGCTGTCATGGGCAACGTGCGCGTCGGTGCTTCGCCGGGCATGGCGCGGGTTTCGCCGGACGGGACCACCGTAGTGGTTTCGAATCGCGGGGACAACACGGTATCGCTGATCGATAATGATCAACTTCGAGTGCGTGCGACGCTGCCTGTCTGCAAGCAACCGGAGGATATTGCGATCCTCCCGGATTCGAGCAAGGCGTTCGTTTCCTGCTCAGGATCGTCGCAGGTGGCATCGATTCAGCTCGCCAGCGCGGATCTCAAGGCCCAGCAAAGGAAAGAGGATCGCGTGCTGGCCCTGCTCGATGTGGGGCGCACTCCGGTCAGCCTGACGCTCAAGCCGGATGGCGGCGAGCTGATCGTGTGCAACTTCGATGCTGACAGCATCTCGATCATCGAGACCGGGAACGATGAAGTCGGCAGCAGCCCAGAGATCGGGCAGCATCCTTCCAAGGGCGTGGTCACACTGGATAACTCCCGCTTGTATGTTTCGAACTTCGGATCGAACAGCGTGGCGGTCTTCGATATCGACATGGGGCGGCGGATCGCGACTCTCAACGTCGGCAGCCACCCCGACGGGCTGGCGCTGACCCCGGATCAGAATTATCTGCTCGTGCTCGGTACCGAGTCGGGCGACGTGACTGTAGTTCAGAAGCGCCGACCGCGGAAGCTTGAACCGAGCGAGTATTCACTGCTGACGCTGATTCCCGTGGGCATGCAGCCGAACGCCATCGTGGTGAAGACCTTCATGGCGACCAAATAACGGCACCTTCTCCGCTAGCTCAAAGCTCCAGCGTTGTCATTCCGACGCCGAAGTGGAGGAATCCCACCCTCCTGCACGCTTCTGGGTAGGGATGCTTCGACCCTTCGACTCCGCTCAGGGCACGCTCCGAACGAGTTCGCTTCGCGATCTCGTCCTCTGCTCAGCACAGCAGAGGGCTACCTGTCTCTGAGACTAAGAAGTTTAAGCGCCCCGCTTCGACTTCAGCTCCACCAGCAACTGCTCGATGCGGTCCTGCTTTTCCAGCGCTGCGAGACGGTCTTCGATATTGTCGGCGGCGATCTCGGACTTGGCTTGGCTCATGGCTTCCGAGTGCGCGACCTTGCGCTTCATGCGATCAAAGACGGCGGCCTTGGAGCCGTCGCCTGAGGCCATGCGAGCGTCGCTGGCTTTGCCGACGGCGCGGGCGCGGCGCTGCTGCGCGACCAGAACGTCGGCTTTGGCTTCGGCTTCCGCGAGTTTCTGCTCCAGTTGACGTAACGCAGTCTTGAGACTTTCCACCTGCGCTTTCTGGTCAGCGACTTGCTGCGTAAAGTTCTCGCTCAGTTCGCGGTAACTTTCCACACGCAGCAGCGAGGCGCGTGCCAGGTCGTCTTCTTTCTTGTCGACGGCAAGCTCGGCCTTGCGCATCCATTCGGCGACTTTGTCGACATTTTCTTTATGCTTCTTTTCCAGCAGGTGCTGGTCCGCGATGGCGATTGCGACCTGCGTCTTGACCTGCAGAAGCTGGTTCTGCATGTCGAGGATTACCTGCTTGATCATCTTTTCGGGCTCTTCGGCCTTGTCGATCAAGTCGTTGAGATTGGCCCGGACTAAGGTTGCGACTCGCTCTAGTAGTGCCATGGTGAACTCCCTTCTAGCGGTGAGCTATGAGCTGTGAGCTAAACTACCCGACTGCAGCTCAGTTGAACTTCGATTCTTTCGGGAGCGCGAAAACGCTCGTTTGTCATGATTGCCGGCTTCCCTCTCGAACGATTTCATGCACGCGATGAATGGTCGCGCATTCCGGACACTCCATTGTTTTCCGGCGGGACGAGAGGCCGATAACCAGACCGATGGCGACTCCGATCGCGAGCCAGACGCCCATGTTGCCCGCCATCACTCCGGCGACCGCGCCCAGTGCGGCTCCCAGCGCGATTCCCAGTCCTGCATATTTTGGCTTGCGGTTCATAAACCACTCCACTCACTTTCCTTCCGCCTCGCTTCGCTCGGGGGACGGGCGATGGCGCCCGTCCCCACACAAACCACACGAGCTCCCCGGACCTCTCGCTAGGCTTTCGGCTTATCGCCCGGCTTCGGGACTTTGTCGCCGATCAGCCTTACCTTGCCTAACAACTCTGACAGCGGCATGCCAGAGAGTGTCTCGAACAAGGCTGGCACCTGTGCCGCCATTTTCGTGATATCGCCGGTGATCTTGTTCATTCCCGACGCATCGCCGTTGCCGGTTGAGACGATCGTGATCTTGTCGACGTTGGCAAGCGGACTGGCAAGCGCTTTGACCACTTCCGGCATGCTGGCGAACAACCTGTCGATCACGGCCGCCTGGTTGTACTCCTGGAAAGCCTCAGCTTTCACGTTCATCGCCTTGGCTTCAGCTTCGCCCTTCTTGAAGATGATCTCGGCTTCGGCTTCACCTTGCTGGCGAATCGAAGAAGCGTGCCCTTCGGCTTCGGCCATCAAGCGCGACTTTTCTGCATTGGCCAAGGTTTCAATTCGCTGACGCTCGATCTCAGCCTGCTTCAGCACGGTCGCGATCAGTTCCTTCTCGCGGCGGTTGATCTCGGCCTCTTGCACCTTGACCTGTTGCTCCTTCTCCACCTGTTGCACCTTCACCTGCTCAGCCACTACCTGCTGTTGCATGATGTTGGTCTGGATGTCGTAGGCCTTGTCGGCCTGCGCCTGTTGGCGTTTGGTGACTTCCAGGTATTGCGCCTTTTTCACCTCAAGGTCGCGCTGTGCCTCCGCCTGTTTCGCCAATGAAGCCGTCTCGGCAGCGACGCGCTCCTGATCGGCTTGGGCTCTCGCCACCGCCGACTCTCGCTGGGCCAATGCGCGCTTTATCGCTGTGTCGCGGTCGGCTTCGGCCGCGGCAACGTCGGCATCGCGCTTGATGCGGGCGACGTCGGGGCGTCCCATGTTGGTGATGTATTCATTCTTATCGCGGACTTCTTTGATGGTGAATGAGATGACCTCCAGGCCCATCTTGTTCATGTCGTCGGCGCAAGTAGAGCGCATGCGGTCGGAAACCATCTCTGGCTGCTTGACGATTTCTTCGACCGTGAGTTGGCCGATGATGCCGCGCAGGTGGCCTTCCATCACCAGCCGGATCAGGCCCTCGCGCTCCTGATCGGTCTTGGTAAGGAATTGCTCGGCCGCGGTGCGAATCGACTCGTCATCGGATTTGACCTTGATCTGCGCGACGGCTTCCACCGTCACCGCGACACCCTGCTTGGTATAGAGATCCTGCTGCGGAGCCACGTCGAACGACATGAGTTCGAGCGAGAGCCCACGGCAGATTTGGAACATCGGCATCACAAGCGTGCCGTGTCCCTTTACAACGCGTGTTCCGCCAATTCCGTAAACGATTAATGCTTCATGCGGCCCAGCTTTGCGATAGATGCTGGCGATGCCTCGAATCAGGAACAAGAGCACCAGCACAGCCAGTCCGGCAATGATCCAAATGACCGCCCAATGCGAAAGCCCTTCGAACATAACGCCTCCTGTTACAAATGCGGTTAAGAACGGTTCTCGTTTACCTCACTGGGGGATAATGATGTTTAGCACCGGGTAAAGCAGCAGGACCGCCGGTTTGTACCAAACGCGATTCATATTCGCTCCTCACGACCCTAATCGGATTTCTGGGCAGTACTCGTCTCATCCAGTTCACCGGACAATTCACTCCAGAGGTGGACGTAGGCAATTCCCTTTTCGTAGCGGGTGACGACTACCTCCGCGCCTTTGGCGAGGACTGCGCCGTCATCGCTGCGAGCGCCGCAGACGCGGCGTGTTCCCATCTGCGAGTAGATCAATTCACCGGTGCCGCCTTCCCGGATGGGGACCGAAAGCTTGCCGAGTACGCCCACCATCTCGAAATCCGCAGGATTGAGAAACTCCTGGTCCGACATAAGGACCTTGGCCAGAAACAGAAAGATGATTCCACCGCCAACCACGCCGGCAATCACGGACAAGAACAGCGCTAAGCCCACCCAAAGCGCGGAGAAGCGCGCCAACAGGTATCCCGTCCCGCCAAACCAGGCGAGAAAGGCGGCGATGGTTGGTGGATTGAATGGCGATAGACTCAAACCACCCGGCGCGTGAGAGCCGCTTTGCGTGTGCTCCGCGGCCGGACCATGGGCAGGCGCATGACCACCCGCGACAGGGCCGTGCGCGACCGGCAAGTGCCCAACTCCGTGGCCGTGGAAGTGCGGGAAATGGAGCTTTCCGAATCGCGAACTCCCAAATACGAACGAAAAGAAGCTGAAGCAGAAACCGACCGCGAAACAGATCAGATAAAAGTCAGACCAGGTCATCGGATTCGCCTCCCTTCCGCGCGATGATGATGATTTCCCGCGGCCGCCAACTCCGGACGCAACGCCTCCAGCAGACGATCCGCCAAACCCGGCGTGTCGAGAATCGCGCCCAACAGCAGCAAACTACGGCGCGTATCTTTCTCTCGTGCGGCCTTGATCAGCACGTGACTGATCTCTGGATCACTCACGAACCGCTCCGAACCCTGCAACAACCAGACGTCAATCTGGCCTTCTACCGTTCGCAGATCCGAGGTCAGTTCGGTGTGGTATCCCTCGGGATCATCCACCAGAAAGCCCGGGTGCACCTTGAAGAACTTGGCCAACAAGGCGCGCGAGGACTGCGTCATGTGGGGCCGCGAACCGCTTTCGATCTGCGAGAGATAGGACTGGCTGATCCCCTTCCCTCTGCCCATTTCCTGACGGATAGCGCGCACCAGTTCCAACTGCGTCATGGGCCGACCGAGACCGCGAAGTGACCCCTCAACCTCGCGCAGGTAGCGAATTTTTTCGCCTAGCTTCACGGGTGACGCCCCAACTACATCTCAAATCGCTATATTTATATTGCAATTTGCAATTCATGTCAAGCAATGTATCTCACCGCAAAATGAGTAAGATACACAGGGGCAGCGATGAACAGTGAGCAATGAGCGATGATCGGTGAGCGACACGGGCCGCTCAAGACTCGCTCATCGCTCACTGCTGAAAAAATACCCCCGACCTGGGACCGGGGGCTTAACACGGCGTTGCTCTATTCGCCTCTGTAATGAAACTCGTTTACTGATGGCGGCCGTTGTGCTTGTCGCGATAGATTTGGTGCGATTGGCGGTTTTGTTGGTGGTTCACCTTGGCGCGCTCTTGCGGAGTTAGTTTCCCACCGTTAGCCGCGCGGTCGTTACGAACCTCTTTGTTGATCTTGGCTTCATTGTTTTCGAGGTGCCCGGCTTCGCCGGCCGTCAGTTGTCCGCTTTTGATGCCCTGCGCAATGCGGTCCTGCTGGTTCTCGGCGCGCTCGCCGACTTTACTCTTGGGATCGGTGTTCTGAACCGCAGAGTTGTGCTTGTCCTTGTAGATCTGGTTGGAAAGCTTGTTCTGCTGCTGGGTCAGGGTTTTCTTGTCGGCGGTGGTCAGCTTGCCATTGTCGAGCTTGCGCATGTCACGCTCTTCCTGGTTGACGGCAGCTTCCTTCTTTTCCAGGTTAGAGGTTTCGCCGGCGGTCAGTTGCCCGCTCTTGACGCCGTTGGCGACGCGGTCCTGCTGGTTCTCTTTGCGGTCCTGAATGCTCTGGCCAGTTGCTGGTGTCGATGGGGCCGTACTCTGAGCCACAACTGGCAGCGCGAGAATTGCAAGCGCTGTGCTCAGAAACAAGATCTTGATAGTGCTGCTCATGGTTTTCTCTCCGATGATTTTAAGGTTCGTAATTCTCACCTGCATTGTGGCCACGTCGGATGAAACACAGAGTGTCAAGAAATGTTGCGGGAGACTTAAGTCGAACGGGAATAGAGGGTTGGTAGCGCATCAGGGCGCAGGCCCGTGCCAGCAAAAGAGGCCCTTAACGGCGGCACGGCGCCCTATTGACGGCGCGCCGGACTACAGAGGACGCGGCGCGGTCATGGTATAACTCCCGCCGCCAGAACATCCCGACAAGCCTGTGAGGGTCCAGGTTCCTGAAATCTTGCCATCGTTATCGCGGGTGCCGGTGAGGGTCAGAGTATTTTCCACAGTTCCACGTGCCGTGGCAACGCTCATTCCGAATGGCCCAGTCTCGTATCCGCCGGAGTGCCCGGTGGCATTAAATGTGGCAGTCTGACCCATTGGGTCTGTGAAACACGGGGCAGTAGCGGTGAAAACGAAACCGCTGACGTCAACATTGGATCCAGTGCTTTGGTTGAGAGTGGCCATAAACGTATAGGCCACGGAGTTGTCAGGATTTTGCAGATTGGCGTTCCAAATACCGTCAATTTTCTTCGCCGGTGTGCTGGAGCCGCAGGCGGCCAGAAAACAGGAGAGGAGCACAAGCGAAATAACGCGGGCGCAAGTCATACACGCCTCCTTGCAATATGGAGCGCGAACGGGCCAGAAAAAGTTGCCCGACCGCGGAAATTATAGTCCAGCTTCGATCCGGGAGCGGGGGTCGAGATGGTCGCGGAGGCGTCGCCCACGAAGTTGAGGCGTTTTGCGGCCGTGAGCGAAGCGGGAGGCCCGCAGCCGAAATCCCGGCTGAAGCGAGGGATCTTGCTACAGTCCAGCTTCGATCCGCGAACGTGGATCCAGATAATCGCGCAGGGCGTCGCCGATGAAGTTAAAGCTGAGGACGGCGAGCATCACCGCAAGTGCTGGAAAGAGTACGAGGTGAGGCGCGTCGAAGAGATGGGCGCGGCCGTCGTTGAGCATGGTCCCCCAGCTGGCCGTTGGTGGAGGAACACCGAGTCCGAGGAAGCTCATGGTCGCTTCGGCGAGGATGGCTCCTGCCATGCCGATTGCCGCCTGGACTACGACTGGCTGAATGATGTTGGGCAGAATGTGGCGCACGATGACGCGCAGATCGCTGGCGCCAAGGGCGCGAGCAGCCTCGACGAATTCACGCTCACGAGCGGCCAGAACCTGTCCGCGAACCAGGCGCGCATACCCGACCCATCCGCCAAGGGAGAGAGCGAAGACAAGGTTAAAAATGCCGGGACCGCGGAAGGCGACGAAGGCGATGGCCAGAAGAATTCCGGGAAAGGAAAGGAAGGCATTCATCACGATGACATTGAAAAAGCGATCGATCGCGCCCCCGTAGTAGCCGGCGATGGAGCCGACGATGAGGCCGAGGGCAAGCGAGATTGCGACGACGCAGCTTCCAACTAGCATCGAGATCCGCGCGCCGTAGATGACGCGGGAGAGAATGTCGCGTCCGAGTTCATCGGTGCCGAACCAGTGGGCGCGCGAAGGCAAATTGAGTCGCCCGGGAAGATCGATTGCGGCGGGATCTTGCTGCGCAATCCACGGCGCGAATAGAGCAAAGAGCAGGAAGATGACGACTAACACCACGCCAGTTGCTGCTAATGGATTGTGGCGGGCATTGCTCGCGACGCGACGGTGCAACGAGATGGCGGTAGTCGACACAGTGAAATATTAAATCGCCGTGACTGCCCTTGAGATCGTAATTCAGTTGTGTTCTTATAGGAGAAACAGCGGGATCGTAAAACCCCTTCCGCAAGTGCGCGCCGAAACCTCCACCCTTAGCCTTACATTCCAAGGAGGAAATATCATGAGTAAAATCTCGTACATTCCCAAAGATTACAACACCATCACACCATACCTGATCGTTAAGGGCGCCGCGCAAGCGATTGAATACTACAAGAAAGTTTTCGGCGCGACGGAAGTGCTTCGCATGAATGGTCCGGATGGGAAAATCGGTCACGCCGAATTGAAGATCGGGAACTCGCATATCATGCTGGCCGACGAGAATCCTGGGATGGGCCAGGGGCACACCAGTGCGGCGACGATTGGCCAAAGCCCGGTGAGCCTCTACGTATACCTGCCCGATGTCGATACCGTAGTGAAGCGTGCGGCGGCCGAAGGCGGAAAAATCCTAAAGCCGGTTGAGGACCAGTTTTACGGCGACCGCTCCGGTTTCTTACAGGATCCGTTCGGACACCTGTGGGGCGTCGCTACCCACGTGGAAGATGTGTCGCCGAAAGAACTGGAAGAACGGATGAAGAAAGTAATGCAGGCAGCATAGTCCAGAACGGACAAGAGGCGGGCTAGCACGCCCGCCTTTTATTCCTCTTTTATTCCTCCAACGCCTTGCGAAGGTCCTTCATCAACAACATAAGTTGTAGGGCCAGTCCGGCTCTATTGTCTGATCCTCGGATTCGCGACTGAGTACAGCACGTCGGTCAGCAGGTTTACTGCGACGTACGTCAGGCCGATCGCGAGGATGCAACCTTGTACGACGTAGTAATCGCGATTGGAGATGGCGTCTATGGTGAGGCGGCCAATGCCCGGCCAGGAGAAGATCTTTTCGGTAACAATCGCGCCGGCTAGCAGCGCTCCGAATTGCAGGCCTAGCACGGTTAACACCGGGATCATTGCGTTGCGGAGGGCGTGGCGATAGACCACCGTCCGCTCCGGGAGGCCTTTGGCGCGGGCAGTGCGGATATAGTCCTGGCTGAGTTCTTCGAGCATGCTGGTGCGTACCATCCGAGTGAGGATGGCGGCGAGCGCGCTGCCCATGGTGATCGCGGGGAGAAAAAGATTAGCGAAGGATCCGGCGCCGGAAACGGGGAGCCATCCTGCTTTGATCGCGAAGAGCAAGATCAGGATGGGTCCGAGCGCGAAATTTGGGAACGACAGTCCAAAGAGGCTGACGACGGAGAGTAGGCGATCGTCCCAGCGGTTGCGGCGGCGGGCGGAGCGGACTCCGGCGGGAATGGAGAGGACAATCGCGACGAAGAGGCTCGCCAGCGTGAGACGGAGCGTGTAGGGATAGCGCTGCGCCAGGAGCTTCGTGACCGTCTGGTTGTAGCGGATGGAGCGGCCGAGGTCGCCGTGGACGACGCCTTCCCAGTAGCGGATATATTGCTCGCCGAGCGGGGCGTCCAGCCCGAAGGCGTGGCGGGTGGCGGCGATATCGGCAGGTGGGGCGCCTTCACCGAGCATCTGCTGGATGGGGTCCCCGGGCACTAGGTGAATCAGGAGGAAGACCAGGCTCACCACCAGCCAGATAACTGGGAGCGTGTAGAGGACGCGTTGGAGGAGGGTTTTCAGAGCTCGGTTCTCAGGTTTCAGTAATTTAGTTCGTCGAGAGAATGACGTGGATGCCTTGACGCAGTGAAAGGGGCGTTCCGTCTATAGGGATCCTTC
>AR_comb_assmDRAFT_10012749_pt1 | contig 30886 bp, 31 predicted proteins | sample ArasoioldDNA_FD_10543 | JGI IMG/M metagenome (IMG submission 10543) | reverse complement strand
GGTGGTAGAATCCTTTCGTGACTTTCGACCGCGGTTAATTCGAGAGGAGTAGCGGTGGTGCAGTTAGAGTATGAATTGGTTTTCGCAGGTAATGCTGAAGAGGTTTCCATGTATCGAGCGCGTCATGGCTTGTCATCGAGGCAGGCTCGCTTTGTGAAAGACCTTCTCGACCTTCAAGGTTTTCGTTTCGATCCTCCAATCAATATGCCACTGATTGGCACTTTCTGGATGCGATTGGATGCTCATTTGCTTTATGACGCTGCAAAAAGTCGCGGCATCATTCCAACTCCTCCAAGGATTTCGCCTTTGTCTACGCCGCCACCGGACAGTGCTGCATGATCATTCCACTGTGGACGAACATCCACGTTTCGTGATCTTGAAATCGTGCCCACAGTGGACGATCAACAGGACGCTCGGGAAGACTCAGACAATGCCATTCCTAATTGCTCTATGGTAGGATGCGCCCATGTACCTGTGCCGCTATGACCTCCGAAGCAGCGGTCGAGGTTGCCCAAACGAGAGAGCACTCGATTACGAATACTGTCCTGAGCACCTCGATACTCCGCGTGGGCGCGCGCATGTTATGGACGTCATTCGCGCGGGACAATTGACTCTGCCTTCCCAAGTGGAGAGGGCAATCGAGAAGGCAAAGGAGATTCCCGAGGAGGATTATCACACTACTGCTTTGGAGCGTATGGCCGATGCCTTGACAACTATTCAAACGTGGGTCGACGAGTCCAGAGACAATATGGACACCTTAGATAAGCACGAATATCGCTATAAGGACCGTGCCGGTCAAGAACAACTCCGCAGTGAGGTTTCAATCTACGAAAGGGCGCTCGATAGGCTTTCCAAGCACCTTGGGGCTATGAGCAAGGTGTCTCTTCAGGATAAGATGGTCTCATTGGGCAAGGCTCAGGTCGACATGATGATTCGAATGGTTATGTCGGTCGTTAATGAGCTGCGTTTGGATGATGAGCGCGCCCAAAAGGCACAGATCCTTTTGTTGGAGCTTTTGGAACGTGATGCGAACCTTTCTGGCCGCGTGGACGTCTATGCGCATAAGCAGTTGGACTCTGCCGACGGCCATCGCATCGTGGATAGCACGGTGACGAGTCCTTATGCCCAGAGCCACTAAATTTGACGCCAAAGCCTATGCACTCGACCAATTAAAGTCGAGAATTCTTCCCAGCGACCCGGTTGAGTGGGTAAAGAAGAAGACTGGCGTTGGTTTATGGTCAAAGCAGCGAGAGATTTGCTATTCAGTTCAGAAAAACAGATTTACCGCAGTTAAAAGCGGCCACGGCGTTGGAAAGTCATTTACGACCTCCAATTTAGCCGCATGGTGGGTTGATACCCATCCTGTTGACGATACTCTTGTTATTTCGACCGCTCCTTCCTCTCGTCAGGTCGGAGCGATTATGTGGGAAGAAATTCGGAAGATTCATCGGAAGGCCCAACTTGCGGGCGAAGTACAGCGGGCAAATCGCTGGATTATCGACGATACTGAAGTGGGATTCGGGCGAAAGCCTCAAGATTACGATAAGCACGCTTTCCAGGGACTTCACCGCGATAATCTCTTGGTCATCATTGATGAGGCTTGCGGTGTCGACGAATGGCTGTGGATTGCAGCTATCTCGATGGCGACTGGCGAAAATAACCGGATCATTGCAATCGGAAACCCCGACGATCCTTCAAGTTATTTCTCCAAGGTCTGTCGTCCAGGTACGGACTGGAATGTCATCCAGATTTCCGTATTTGATAGTCCGAACTTCACGGGTGAGCAAGTCACCGAGGAAGCTCGTCGAAAGCTTACTCAGCACTCGTGGGTAGACTTTATGTCAAAGGAAGTCGGGCGCGGAACTGCGACCTGGACTTCTAAGGTACTTGGGGAATTCCCCGAAGTCGATGAAATGTCCACCATTCCCCTTGCGTGGATTCATCGCGCACAGGAACGCTATCAGGAATGGGAAGACGCTGGCAAGCCTATTTCGGGTCGTCATCTTCTCGGAGTGGACGTCGCCCGCTATGGAGGGGACAAAACAGCTTTCGCCCATCGTTGGGGAAATGTCTTCACTTCTGTTGACGTTTATCCTGGTGGAGATACTGAAGCAACTGCCGAGCGCGTTCTAGAGCATGAGGACGCTACAGCAATCGTCGACACTAACGGAGTAGGTGCCGGTGTCTACGATAAGCTTAGGGCCAGGGGAATGGCAGCGCTTCCCTTTAACTCTGGCAATAGGACTCATCTTCGCGATAAGTCTGGGCAGATTGAGTTTTATAACCTTCGTGCTGCCGCTACGTGGCGATTGCGTGAGGCTCTTGACCCTGCGAAGGGCGCGACCCTTTGTTTGCCACCGGGCGAGTTGTTAGCGGCTGATCTCAGCTCTCCGCGTTGGGCGACCATGGCTGGTGGAAAGCTGGTCATTGAAACCAAGAAAGAAGTTAAGAAACGCCTGGGTCGTTCTCCTGACCGTGGCGACTCGGTAATCCTTGGGAATTGGCTTCAGGCTAATCAGTCTTTCGGTGTTGAAGATTCGACTTTCGATTGGGTAGACAAGGCGCCTTCAGAGGTGGATGATGTCTACGGCACGGTGGATTGGGTGACAGCACCGGATGAACCGAGTTTAGAGGTTACGCTTACGCAGCCTGGATCTATAGATACATCATTAGCCGGATGGTACTAAGTGACATTCCCAACGAGTTACCTAGAAGATGAGTTAAACGACGAACCACCTCCCATGGGAGAGCTTGGTTCCTCTTTTGCGTGGAATGACACTTTCGGTGGATACGATGCTGGTAAGGTTTTCGAGTATCCCGAGCCGGGCCGAATTGAATACCATGAAATGCTCGATACTGATGGCAAAGCTGCCAGCATTGAGCAGGTGCTAACCTATCCCATCGTCTCCGCTCCGTGGGAAATTGCTGCTTCCCTTAATGAAGACGGATCTACCGAAGGCGGCGGGAAAGCCGATGAGATTCGTCAATTCGTCTTGGATGCATTGACTGACCTTCCGCACCAGGGCGGACCACGTACAACCGTTGAGCAATTAATCAGTCAAATGACGATGGCCTTCACTGATAAGAAAGCCGTCTTCGAGAAGGTCTTTAAGGAGAATAAAGGCAAGGTCGTCTATGATAAACTCGCCTGGCGTCCTTTGGAGACGTGCGAGATTGCTTATGACGCCAAGAACTCTGATCTGAGAGGATATTACCAGACTCCGATCAAGTACGAGCCGACTCCTCAGCTTTTCCCACAGGGACAGCGAATTTGGGTCCCCATGGCTCGGGCATTCATTTATATCCATGGAACGTGGCGCGATCCGCTCCATGGCATCTCATCGATGCGCGTGCCTTACTGGTGCTATATTACCAAGCGAAAGCTTCGCTGGCTATGGTATCAGTTCCTCGATCAGAATTACCTGCCCAAGACTATTGTCAAAAACCCCGATGACACTCAGGCAGTAAGGGATGCGAAGAAAGTAGCCACCCTGAGGTCTAAGGGAGTGGTGGGACTCCGAGAGGATACGACGGTCACTCCGTTCGAATCTGGCGGGCATGGTGCGGCTGGATATCTCGAAGCGATTCGATTCCTCGACTCTGAGATGTCCAACTCGATTATGGCCGGATTCAATGACCTATCGAGCATGGCGGCGAGTGGTAAGGGTTCCTATGCTCTTGCCGAAAGCCAGTCAAAGTTATATCTTCGCGCACGTCGAATGGTGGCGAAGGATATGGCACGGTGGATTACTAATGGTGTCGTTGCTGATTTGGTCCGTTATAACTATGGCAATGCGGCTCCATGCCCGACTTTCCAATTTGGTCCACTCTCTGAGCAAAATGAGCTTGCAGTTCTGGATATGTTTAAGTCGGTCGCTTCAACGGGTGCGAACGTCGATCCTGAATTTTACGATGAGCTTCAGTCTCGTGTGGCAACTCTTCTGGAATTGGATCAGGGAAAAGTAAAGAAGTCGATGGAAGAGGGCACTGATACTCCCGGTGGACTTCAAGAGTTGGGAAAGAAGACCGAGATAGCGACTCAGATGGTGCAGCACGCGCAAGCGACTGGTCAGATTGCTCCCTCTCCCATAGGTCCCGCTCCGGGTTCCAGTTCGAGTGCTCCTCCTGCTCCAACGGGATCGCAAAGCGTAGTGAATAGTCCTAAAGCAGCGAAAAAGAGGACCCAGCTCCCAGCAAGGAAGAAGTCTCAGCCTACCAGGCAGCAAAGAGGTAGGTAATTTGTCATGTGGTTCGAAATGGACGTGGTTCAAGGCAGCGATTATGAGGTGGTTTTCTCTGCCAGAGACCCCGTAACCGGCACTCCCATTGATATTCGAACTGGATTCACCTTCATAGGCAAGATTTGTCTGACTACCGACAACGATGAGACTCCACTTTACACTTTTCCCGTGGGTGATACGGGTCTTCTACCTCAAAATGGCTCTCTAGTAGTAAGAATACCCGGTGATGTAAGCGATGATTGGGAATTCGAGAGGGTTACGTTTGGAATAAGAGTAATAAATGACGACGATGGCCGCGAATTAATGGGTATTCGCGGCCCTTGCTATGTCCAACCGACGGTTGCCTGATCCGAAAGGGAAAATTCATGCCAGAAGGCGTGGAAGAGAGCTACGACGTTCGACCTGATCGAGTTTGTATTGCTTGTGGCAAGACAGATAAGGCTCCAAGGGATCAGGTTGCTCTGGCGGATGGCAATGTGGCTTATTACCACTTTGATTGCCACGCCATGATGGGCTGCCCGATCTGTAAAGACGTTCTCGATGCCGTTGCGCAAGGTCATGGTCCCGATGGGAAGAAAGACGAGGACCTTTGGCAGAGCCTTGTAGCCGAGGCAGACAAGCCAGTCGATGAGCAGGCCGAAATCTTCACCTCGGATAACGTCTACGAGATGGAAAGGTGAGGTAAATGGCCGTTCTCGATACCGCCGAGGCTAATAGGTATCTCGAAGCCCTGGTGGGTAAGACAACGTACTCCGCGACGGTATCTCCCATTAAGGTCAAGCTGTGTACTGCGGTGGGAAGCGATACTTCAGCGGGTACTGAGGTAAGTGGTGGAGGTTATGTCGCCGGTGGGCAGGGCGTGACCACGTGGAATGCGGCGGCTACTCGTCAGATTACGAATAACACTGTTGTTTCTTATACAAACATGCCGGTGGCGACCGTGACGTCTATTGACGCAACGGACAGCACTGGTACTCCGGTTCGAAAGTTCTATGGCACCTTGGCTGCATCTCGCACAACGGCATCGGGTGACACCCTGAGTTTCGCCGCTGCTGCGATTGTGCTCGGAATGGGGTAATAAATGCGTAGGCTACTCACCATCCTATTTACTGTTCTCGTCGGGGTGGGGGTGGTCGCGCCCCAAGCACTTGCTCAAGGAAGAATCGATGATGCAAAGACATCGTCGTCGCATTTCGGATTTATGTTCAAAGACCTTGAGCCATTTACTAGTCCTCAACCGCAAGACCTGGCTGATTTAGCGCAAACGATGCTCGATCCCAATGCGGACTCTGAGAACAATGCTAATATGCTCTCGGTCTATACGTACTTTGGGCAGTTCATTGACCACGATTTAACTCTAGATACTCTTCCACAACCTAGTGCACCCGTCGATCCGACCACTTTAGTCAATGGTCGGACTTTTAGGTTTGACCTGGATTCAGTTTATGGTGGTGGACCCGGCAAATCTCCTCAGCTCTACGAGAATGACGGTCTTCATTTTAAGGTGCAGAACCCAAACCCAAATGGGGTCGTAGACCTTCCACGAAATGCAGACGGTAGCGCCATCCTCGTTGAGGGTCGAAATGATGAAAACGAGATCATTTCGCAGATCCATACTGCATTCCTCCTGTCGCACAACAAATTGATTGATTCTGGCCTGAATTTCGCTCAGGCTCGCGCAAAGCTAGTTGGAATGTACCAAGAAATCGTCTTGGGCGAGGTTCTTCCGCACTTTGTGACCGCTGCGGTCGTTAATGGGGAGCTAAATGGGAGTCTGAAGCGCTTCTATAAGGCTGGTGACCGCAATACACCGATGACTCCGGTCGAGTTTTCGGTTGCAGCGTACCGATTTGGCCATTCCATGGTGCGTCGTGCCTACGAATTGACCACTACAACGGGTAAAATCCAGGTTTTCTCCCCTACAGCCCCCGATTTGCGTGGTGGACGGCAACTTCCTGCCGGTAGGCAGATCGATTGGGGTAACTTTATCGAGGAGTTGACCAGGCCCGAAAATGTGGCCCATCTCAACATCTCTCGCAAGATTGACCCGCTTATTTCCTCTTCTCTGTTCGTCTTGCCCATTCCTGGGGCTGAAGCAACGGGCTCTAACGTGCTCGCTTTCCGCAATATGACGCGCGCCGACTTCTACGGAATGGCTGACGGTCAAGATTTGGCCAAGGCAATGGGTATTACACCCATTGATCCCACTGTATTGAGCGATAACCCTGCATTTGCTCAGGGAACGCCTATGTGGTTCTACATTCTTGCCGAATCCTCTCGTTCCACTAATGGCAAGTTCCTCGGCCCTGTGGGTGGACGCATTGTCGCCGATGTTTTCGTGCGACTCATGCAAATTGACAGGGCATCCATCCTTCGTGGTGGCAATAAGGTCAGCATTAAGGACGAAGACAGCACCATTACGCCTAGGGGTGGTGTCGAGCGGAATATGTTTACCTTGCCCGATCTGTTTGTCTTTGCCGGACTAGCCAAGACTCCCTCATAGGGGACGAAATGCACGCAATTAACATAATTCTACTAATTTTGGCCCTGGTGTTCTTCATTGTCGCTGCCGTGGTCGGTTATGGTCCTGGCGCGGCAACTTCTCAAGGTTGGCATCGGACTAACTTCCTTGGTATTGGGTTAGCCTGTTGGGTGTTGACCGCCATCATTGAACTGGTAATTGGTAAGGTATAATGCCGGGTGCCACTCTATTCGACTCAGCAACCGATTATTACTTCAATACCACCACGCCACCGTCGGGTAACTTGACGTTTACGTGTTGGACGAAGATTGCGGTCGATAGAGATGCGGCATCTACGCCATTTGCTATCGATGGTGGTGACCTTAACTGTGTGCTGTTACTGACCGACGCAACGGGTACTAACACTTTCATTTATCACAATGGAGCGTTTAACCCGGGCACCGGTTTTGGGGCGACCGTTGGGACTTGGTATAAGAACGCTTACGTTCGGAACGGAACGGTTGGCACCTTTTATTTTGCTGCCGCTGGATCTCCTATGTCTAACTTAGTAGGTACAGCGGCAGCATTCACCCCTACGGAAGTGAGTATCGGTGCCAACCGTCGTACTGCGACTACTCAGTTCTTTAATGGTTCCATAGCCGCGGTGAAGTTGTGGACGGCAGCTCTCACTGCCGCAGAGATTGATTGTGAATTTAATCAGTATGATCCGGTTCGCCGGACCAACCTTCAGCGTTACTATTCTTTTGCCAATGGTCCGCAGACCAATGATGAGTCCGGTGGCGGATTTACCTTGACTGCTGGCGCAGGCGCCTTGACAACGGATACAGCGGGACCACCCATTCCTCGTACCATTGTGAGGAAACCTATGGTTGTTCCTGCTTCAGTGGCGGTAGCTGATAGCTTTAACTGGTAGGGATATTGTGACAATATATTGCGTCAAACAAGGTGGGTTTTCACATCCTGCCGCTGGTACAAAATCTAGTTGGCTGCTCAACCCGGTGTCAAGGTCAATTAAAATTGTCGAGATTAGTATATCTTACGACTCTGCCGTTTCCGGCGCCGGTTTCGCAGTTGAGCTGTATCGGGTGACGACACTTGGCTCCCCTGCCGGCACTACCTATACACCGGTGAAGATCAGTGGAGGGGCTGATACGTCTGCTTGTGCCACTACGGCGCTGATTGCGTTGGGTACGGAACCGACAGCAATTGAAACCCTCGCTGAGTGGATGATTCAACCCTTTGGTGGGGTCCTTTTGCTTCAGTATCCTCAGACCAGGGAGCCTTTTACCGCTCAGGCCGGTCAGCGTATTGGCATAAGGACGTCAACGCCTGCTGGTGCCACTACTTGTAACTCTCGCGGTTACGTATGGTTTGACGAGTAAATGTCAGTCTTCGGCAGGAGTTTCCCCACTCACCCCGTATACAGGCCGCCACCTGTTCAGATACCTCTTGCCAGGGCAGCCGTTCGAGCGCGCAATCAGGGTGCGCAAGTTACCGGTTCTACTACTCACGTCATTAACCTGCCTGCCGGTGTCCAGGTAGGAGAGCTTCTCTATGTTGCGTTCTCCATTGACACCGCGACGGTCAACACCTCGACATCGTCGTCAGGTTGGCAAAAACTCGTTGAGATGGCGCAAGGCACCACCACTAACCATAAAGGTTCTGTGTGGTGGAAACGAGCCACCGGTTCAGATGCACTGACAATTAACTCGGACGCCTCTGTTCAGTCGACGCATATATCGCTGGCCCTAACGAATGCGGATGATCCCGAGGCGTGGGCGGCAAATGGTGCATCGGCATCTTTGGCGTCTCCTCCCGCTGCGACACCTACTAAGGGTGTCGAAGACTATATGAGTGTTATCAGTATCCATACGGACTCTTCAGCAGGTACGACTCAGAACTTTGGCACTGCTGCGGGATATTCCAACTCCACTACGCAGCAGGCCAGCACAACGTCATCGGCCGCGACGAACACCCAAGAGCAGATTTATCCTGCCTCCTCCGGATTCACACCGGGTACCGTTTCTCTGAGCTTGTCTGAGCAGTGGGTAGCTATTACCACTGCGATTGGCACTGCGAGTCAGGCAGGCGGTGCCGTTACCTATCAGGGCTCCGTTTCCCTGACCGCTACTCCGACTCTCACTGTCGATTCGTTCCTAGAAACCTTTGCCACTCTTTCCCTAACCGCCACTACTACACTGACGGTCAATGCCTATCTTACCGAAGTTGCATCCCTTAGCCTCATCGCATCCCCCACTATCGCACTTAACGCGGTTCGAACGACTCCCGCCAGTATATCTCTTAGCGCGACCCCAACTCTTTCGGTTGCCGCGCCCGCAGTTACAACCTTCGCCTCTGTTTCCCTCACTGCGAGTCCTACGCTATCCGTCGATGGTATCCGTACAACCCCTGCCTCGATATCTCTAACCGCTACACCGACGTTAGCCATTCCCTCACCGGGATTGGTTGAGGTAGCCAGCGTCTCCCTAATTGCTACCCCAACGCTTACTGCTAATGCCACGACTATCCAACAGGCGTCTCTGAGCCTGACAATCTCTCCCACGCTCTCCGTTAGCATCTTCACGACGATATCGCTTTCGGTCACCCTGACCGCTACACCCACGATATCGCTAAATGGTGTCAGGACAACCTTCCCCGCGGTTTCCCTGACTATCTCCCCAAGCCTCGCCGTTAGCGTCTATTTAACATATCCAACCTCCCTGGCGCTAACGGTGAGTCCCACGTTGTCTATCGCTACTCCGGCGTTGACAACGTTTGCATCGGCAACCTTAATAATTGGTCCGACGATCACCGTCAGCGGCTTGAGAACTGCTGTAACCTCCGTTAGTCTCTCCATCACACCGACACTAACGATTTCGGGTCTACTCCAAGCAGCGGCCACTGTTAGTCTGATTGCGGCTCCCAGCATAGCAATCAGTGCGGAACGGATCACCCCCTCAGCGATAACGCTGATAGCCATCCCGCAACTAACAGTGGCCGCCCTACTTCCTCAGGCGTCCATTTCCCTAATTGCGACTCCTACCTTCTCCGCAACGATATTTGCGATTCGGCCCGCTTCCGTCACTCTGACTATCTCCCCTACTCTGAGTTTGACGATCGGCGCAGTTCCCGCCTCTATTTCGTTGACGACCATTCCGACGCTGTCGGTTTCTATTTATGCAACTGCGAGTGTCAGTGTATCTCTATTTGCTATACCGACGATTTCAGTCACTGTTGCGCTTACTACCTTTGCTAGTGCTTCTCTCATTGCGGTTCCAACTCTTACCGTCTCCGCCCTTAGGACGACGTTTGCTAGCGTTTCACTTACTGTCGTTCCGAGTATTGGGCTTTCAGCGGACCGAATTGCTGTTTCTTCTGTTAGTCTATCTATCTCTCCAACGATCTCCCTTGTCCTGGTTGCTCCTGGTGCCTTCCTCTCCCTGACGATCACCCCGACGATCTCTGCGACGCTCCTCTATATAGGGGCTGTCAGCGTCCAGCTCGCGGCCTCCCCGACCCTCACGGTCACCGGGTACCTCACGGCGCGTGCGTCCCTCTCGCTCTCCATCACACCTACCCTTGCCGTATCGTTCTTCGGTCAGAGCCCGGCATCCCTCCTCCTAACCGTTGTGCCTACCCTTGCGGTAGACGCTTCGCGCTACGTTCCTGCCTCTATCGCTCTCCTCGTCACACCCTCTCTGTTCGTCGATGGCGTTAGTCAATCGCTCCCCGCTGTCAATCTGGTCATCGCTCCCTCCATTTTGCTCACCGCACAACGCTTTGCGGTTTCGTTTATCAGTTTGCTTATCGTTCCTACCATCTCCCTTAGGGGAGTTATCGAGGGTGCCGGTCCAGGTTGGCCGATCATTTTCAGCCTGGTGTCTATCACGACGGGCGATGAGCCTGTATCATCTTCTCAAACTCCAATTAAGCCGTCGTTTGCTCTACAGAGCGTGACTAATGAATCAAGTGGCTCCGCTGTAGTAGCTACTCCTTACATTGCGTTCGAGGTAGCTAATGCCTGATTACCCCATTTTGGATCGTAAGGTCTTTTTTGACAACCAGTCCAGAAGTTACGGGGTTCGCAACCTTTTGGGAGATTCCAAACCTCTAAAGAAGAGGGTATGGAATCCAGGAGTAAACGTTCTTGATCAGGGTAGAGAGGGCCGATGTGTCGCATTTGGTTGGGGTAACGAACTAGCTTCTACACCTCATCGATATGATATCAATACCGAATGGTGTAATCAACATTGGCCCTTGATTGTCGCCAAAGATCGTGAGATGGGAAATGACTTCTCCGACGGTGCTAGTGTCCTTGCCGGCGCTAAGACTATGCAAATGCTCGGGAACGTTAAGAGTTACCATTGGGGCTTTGGTATCGACGACGTATTGCAGCATTTATCTCGTCGCGGTCCTGTGGTACTCGGTATCAACTGGTACGCTTCTATGTACTCAACTAGAAGCGATGGACTTGTCACAGTGGAGGGAGACAGGGTAGGGGGGCATTGCATCCTGGCTTACGGTGTCTGGCCGAAGCATCCACTCTTTCGGACCGATGTGGTACTCTGGATCAATTCGTGGGGTCCGAAGTACGGTATCAACGGCCGGGGGTATGTGCCTACAGATAGTTTGAGTCGACTGCTGAAGGAGGATGGTGAAGCCTGTATGGCTACTGACCGTCCTGTTAAGGGGGCAAGGTAATGAAAACTCCTCCTAATGAAAGAGCCGCTAAACGGAGAAAGTTGGCTAAGAAAGGCCATGCTCTTCCCGACGGTTCTTTTCCGATTCCTAACGCCGCGTATTTAGAAAAGGCTAAGCACAGGATTGGTAGTGCGCATCCTTCGAAGCGTGCAGCCGCGAGGGCTCTCATTAATAAGCGAGCCAGGGAATTGGGGAGGTCTGGTCTTGGGGATTCTGGAACCCAAACTAACACTCCCGATGGAAAGAGAAAGAAAAAGAAGAAGCCGGTACGAGCATCTGAAACTGACGCTAGGGCTATTCTACTGGTTAGTTCTAGGGTATATCCGGGTTTGGATCGCTCCCCAAAAGAGAATTGGGTAGATAAAGCAGGTGGTCTACCCGACTTCATCGAGCGCATTGCTAAACACCTGCATTACGAGAAGGGAATGTCTATCTCTCACGCTATTGCCACAGCGGTCAATAGGGTGAAGGTATTGTGTGCTAAGGGCAATGCCGAGGCTTGTGCGGCTGTTGCCGAATGGGAAAAGAAAAAGGCTGGCACTCGATTCGCAGCTACCGATGTTCGGGGTAGGAAGCTTACCGATCTCGAATTCGCTGAGATTCTATTAGTTGGGCGAGGGGTGGGAGCGAGTGGTTCGAACCGTCCCTTTGACGAAACTAAATACCTGCGGTCTCCGGGAACTGGTAAATTCGCTTCCAAGTTTACTCCCACCGAAATGATTGCAGGCCATCGGATTGTCGAGGCCGGGGTCATTAACTTGCAAGTGGGTCAGGTCTTTAAGTTACCCAATGATGCCGGGTGGGTGCAGCGTTCTGAAGGAGGCTATTTGGTCCAAGGCCCCGCAGGGCTTAGAGTGGCAGTGAGGACTGCTTCCGAGGCAGTTCAAGCTGCTGCTAATATTATGATCGGTGCGTTGAGGAGAGCAGGTGAGCCGAAAAAGTGACAACTTCTACGGCTGTATCTCCCTTTGTAGTCAGTGATATTACTGAAGTCGAACTAGCTGACGGAAAGGGAACTAAGAAGGTTTGGAAGAAGCAAATTCTTCCGGCCGGTACTAGGAAGTATAGGGGAGAAACTCTAGATTTTTCTAAGATTAACCCAGCATGTATCCAGGCTTTTAACGGAGGCGCATTCGACGCCGTTCCCTTTGTACTTGCTTTGTCTGATAACGAGCACCCCAAGCCGGGTGACGAGGGAAAGCAACTCGAAGGCGACGTCTATAGGCTGGAGATGGGCGAAGATGGGAGCCTCTTCGGATATTTTGATTTCTCACATTCTCCGAATGTTGTCGGAACAATTCGAAAGAGTGCTGGTAAATTCGGAGTTTCCGGTCGAATTGAGGTGGACTACACCGCAGAGGACACCGGTAAGCATTACGATTATGCTCTCTCCCACGTCTGTGGAACAACTCGACCCCACATTAAGGGACTTGCCAATTGGCAGCCTGTAGAGCTGAGTGAGGACGAAAAGAATAGGCCGACTATCGACTTCTCCACGGAGATTATCGACGAGCCCAAGGACGATAAGAATGACATCACTAAAGACAAGCCGGAGGATGACCTCGTGGCTGTAGAGATTCCCAAGGAAAAGCTCGATAGGCTCCTTGCGTTGCTCGACGATGATCTCGATGACGACGAGTTGGAAGAGTCGGCAGACGACGTCGAAAAGAAGGTAGAGCTTCCCAAGGAAGCACAGGAGAAGATTGCCGCTGCGGAAGCTGCTTCTCAGCGCGCTTTGGAACTTGCCGAGACTATGCAGGTGGATGCTGCCCAGACGAGGTGGAAGGCGCAGCGCGCTACTTACCTCTCGAAGGGCGTTCCTCCGGTCCTTCTCGACCTGGCTGAAAAGGTTATGAAGCGGCACCGCCCAATCACTCTCGAATTTGCCGAGGGTGACACCGTGGATGCTACCGACGTTATTACCAAGATTCTCGACGAGTGCGAGGGTTACCTTGTTCTCTCGGATGAGAAGGGTCACTCCTTTACCGATCCGCAGCAGAATTCAGAGTACACCAAGCTCGAAGAGGCGTTTGACGCAATGTGGACAAATGATGGGAGGGACCGCTAATGCCGGGCCTTCTTCCCACCTTTGATCAGGGTCCGTTTACCTTTAGCGCGACCACTGTTGCTAATGGTGGAAATATCAAGGGTGGAATGCTGGTGGAGCCTGATGGCACCACGGGACGCATTAAGCCTGCAAGCGCCGCTTCGGTTACCTGTCTCGGTGTCGCCATGGGTGACGCTTCCGCAAGTGACTATTCAAACGCGGATACCACGGATACGTGGGGCAATACCATTGTCAACGCTCAGTATCCTCCGAACGAAACTGCGGTAGCCTGTGAGGGTGTCTTTAAGCTCAAGGTTGCCGCAACTTCGGCTACCGTTCCCTTTGGCGCACTCGTCAAGTGTGCGGCGAATGGTGAGGTTACTCTCAACTCTACGGGAAGTGCTGCGACATTCGACCAAATTATCGGTCGTTGCATCGAACCATTGGGAATTGTTGCTGGCGCCCGTGGCAAGATTAACCTGGATTGGGCGTGATATAAATGGCTGTTCAGACTGTCACGCATAGCTATGACGGCCCGAAATGGACTGTCAATGATCTGATTAAGAACCCCACCTTTGTCCCTAACCAAATCGCTAAGTCGGTTAAGGACACCAATATCGCCGATCAGCTCTTGCGCACCGGTCCCACCGCTGTTGGTGGAGCTGTTGCCTATGAGACAACTCTTGCTCTGTATGCAGGGTCCGAAGGCGAAATTGTTGCGGAGTACGCTGAGTACCCGATGACCGATGCGCCGATGCGTACTCGGATGACTGCGGGTACGACTAAGAAAGGTCTCGGATTCCGATTCTCCGAGGAAATGCGTACTCGTAATGACGTCGGTCGCGTGCAAGACGTCATGCAGATGGTGCGGGACACTCTTATTGCCGGTAAGGATAAGGCGTATATCAACGCCGTTCTCGGCAACACCTCCGTTCAGTCTTTCGCAGCTTCTTCTGCCGCAACGACTGACGGTTGGTATGCGACGGACCCCAACGTCTCAAAGATTAAGTACGATATCGCTCGGGCGATGTTCAAGCTCACATCGCAGGGTGTCTCTGGCGCTCAGTACAGTGAGAAGCTGGGATATCGAGCTAACACCCTAGTTTGTCACCCTCAGGTCTCTGCCATGCTTATTCAGAGTCCTGAAGTGTCTGGAATGTTCCAGCCTGCCGCAGCGCCGACGGCTAAGACAGTCGTTTTCGAAGGTATGTACCCGACGAAGTTCCTGACGCTTGACGTCTTCGAATCCTGGCGTTGCCCGCAGGATACAGTGATTGTCTGTCAGCGTAAGGCAATGGGGTTCATCGCGAATGAGTGGACACTGAAGGGTACTCCACTGAAGTTCGACGAATCGACCGATACGTACACTTCCTATTTCAAGTACCGTGACCTCGTGGTTGTCGATAATCCTCTTGCGGTTTGCAAGATTACGAACATCGACGGCTCCGCGAATGTGGTGTGGTAACTATGACTGACGTTCGTTACACCGGAAACGCCGCCTGGACTCGCACTGCTATCGGTGAAGATGGTAAGTGGACGGGCAAGTATGAAGTTGTGAAGCCTGGCGAGGTTGTCACTCTCGATGATGACGTTGCCGAGCGATTCCTTCAGGGGCCCGCCGATAGGCGTTTGTTTGTCGCAGCGGGTAGCTCGGAAGACCCTGAGTCCAATGACTACGTAAGGGTTCGCTCAATTGGTAGTGGTGGAAATCCCGTCATTGACCCTGGTCAGGATTTGGGTTCTACCACTCCCGATGGGCGCGTGATTTATCGCACCGAGGACGACAACCCAGAGGGTTTCGAGGTTGCGCCTCCGAACGTGGGACCGCAATCGGATAACGCCGCACTAGTCGAGGAAGACGAGATTCAGGCCGAAGCCGACAAGGCTAGGCAGAAGGCACGTGAATCTCGATCCGGTAGTGCTGCTAAGCGTCCTACTCCTCGGCAGTCTACTGGCGATACTCCTAGTCATCCTGGTAGCAATAGTTAGAGGCCCTAGGGATAGGGATTAAAATGGCTTATTCAACTGTGCGCGCAGTTCGCCTTGTGTTAAGAGGGTGGACCGATCCCCATTTGGGGGACGATCCGGATTACACCCCGGCAATGCTCGACGATGCACAAATTGAATTTGCCATTGGAGATGCTGATTCTCAAATTGATTCTGTCCTGAGGCGAATTTACGCCGTTCCTCTTCCTGATCCGGTTCCTGATATCATTGTCTCACTGTCGACTGATATGGCGGCAGTGCTATGTGACGGTATGTGGCGGGGTTCTCGTGAGTATGCTAGTGAACTCGCTCCTGCAAGGGTTCTGTGGAATCGTTGCTCTCGCATTCTCGATCGCATTGGCAATGGTAATCTCCAAATTTACAATGTAGGGGAAGGGCCGGATCAGGTAGGGAACGAGGCTGTCGTCATTAACCCTTATCCGGGGGATATCCTGCTAGATAGAGATGTGTATCCTCGTGGAAATTCTCCGGATAAGGTGGGGCAGGCCCAGTATTCTACGCAGCCCATTCCGCAAACTCCGTATAGGTAAACAATGGCAGGCGCAGACGATTTCGTTAAGCGTATCGATTCTCTGGCTGAGCAAGTAGGCCAGGGAAACGTTGTTGCCGGTTGTGATGTCGACCAAATTTATGCTCAAAATCAGCACCAGAATATGACTTTCCGTCATACCGTTGGACGTTCCCATTACTTGGGTGCACCATTACTGGAAAACAGTACCGCTCTGATGCAAGAGATTGCCCTCTCTGTTATCGATGAGTCGGGCTCCCATCTGCGTCGGGGAATGATTGACACCGCTGAGAAGATGGCGGGGTTCGTTCTAAAGAATGCTCCGAGAGATCCTGATATCGGCGATGTTTTGGCTAATTCTGGTTCTCCATGGGTGACGGATAACGGTAGAGAAGTTTATAGGCGTCCTCCTGTTCAGCCACGTGAGGCGGAGGATCACAAGTAATGAGTGCTCTCACTGCCAAGAAGTTATCCACATATCTTAAGGAACATGTAACCACCCAAGCTAGGATAATTCCAGGGCGATTGCCTGATATGCCCAATAGAATCATTTCCGTGACCCTTACCTCGGGCGCGGGATTTTCTATGGATGGCCTCTTTGACGCAGTGGGATTCACCGTCACCTGTCGGGGCGGGGAGAATAACTTCACCGATGCGGAGATGATTGCCAAGGAAGTAGACGACATCCTGACGGGTAAGTTTGTGGACGCAAAGTCCATGAGTTTCTTTATGGATGATGTATATGTAGACGTCATCGGTCGGACGGGTGGCGGCCCTGTGCAGTTCCCCATGTCCGATGATCAGTCTAGGTTTATCTTTACCTGTAATTACTATGCACAAGTAGCAACGGATATCGGGCAGGTTTCATAATGACTGATACACCGAATCCCTCTCCTTCGCCCAAGACCAGCAAGGGGAACGTCACAGTACGTACCGCATTCCCTGTTGGTTCTTTTGAAGGGGAAGGGTTCCCCACTATTACCTCAGAAGGAACCGATCTCACTTCTGCTGAGCTGAAGACAGCACAGGAGGCAGCGGCCGAAAGTGGCATCTCGCTGCTGGTTATTGAGGATGGTTCATAATGGTTGATTTCATTCCCCGCTATGTGCGGGCAAATGTTCTCCGTGGTCAGGCCGCTCTGTGGCTTGCCGCTTACAGCGCCACGACCCCTGTTCCTCTTCCCCAAGATACTCTTGCTTTGGGTGGGGATTGGGCAGCTCCCGTTACGGGTAACGTTGCGTGGAAGCCTGTAGGCGCCACCGAGTCCGGCGTCACGATGCGATTCACTCGTGAAACGACAGACATTACGATTGAGGAGCAGGTTAACCCGGTCGACGTCGCCACGAATACCCTTGACCCTCGCATCGAGGCGACCCTTTCGGAAGACACTCTGGAAACGATGGTCACCGCTTATGGTGGCGGTACGATCACTGCGACAGCTAAGACAGTGTCTACTCCGGGTATCTCCGATTTGGCCATTGCTTCTGAGCTGACCCACCTCACCTTGGGTATGGAAGCCGTCAACAATAAGGGATTCTGGCGCCGCGTTCTCTTCCCCGACGTTCTCTCGGTGGCAGAGGTGGAGACCAGTTATCGCCGTGCAGAGACTCAGCGTCTCTACGCAGTCAGTTTCCGTATGGTGAATCCCCTCAGTGAGCTGAAGATTAGGGAAATGACCGCAGTAATGGGTCCGTGATTGAAGGGAAGCCATGCCAAAGTTCGATGCCAGTAGCATCGCGGATGTCGAATACGACTTGACGGGCATTCGTGGTACGGATGGGAACTACATTCAAGATAAGGGCGTGGTTCCCGAGCCTTCGAGAGCACTCGTCAAGGCGACAATGAAGAAGATTTCTGCCGCCTACAATGAAAATGTTGCTCAAAGCAGCGACGAGGAAATTGGGGATACTCCTGACGAGATTGCCCAGGCTTTCCAAAAGCTGGACGATTCTGAGGCATTTGATAAGATGGCGGATATCCTGGTGGAAGCCATTACTGAATTCTGCCAGGGTCATCCGTTACCTGAAAGCATTGATTTGCTTCCCTGGCCAAGGTTTATGGCATTCTTCGGGTATATCATGGAAAACATGCTATCCCCGGAAGCTTCGAGCGCCGGTACCAGCTCTACACCGAAACGCCTACGCAGTGTTTAGTGTGGTTCAATGCCCGGCGCTATCTCGGGTACGACATAACTGAATGGGAAGACCTGACGTGGTGGCAGCAAGACGCCTATATGTCAGGGATGAATCAGTATTTCGAGTGGAAAGTCAAACTCGCTGGGGGAAAGACAGGCTCATCGTCCTCTAGTGAGTTTGGCTCATCCCTTGCAGGTGGGGATATTGGCGGTCAATCCGATATGGATATAGGCGCACTGGTCCCCATTGAAAGGGTGTAACGAGGGCTAGGTGAGTTGAAATCGCATTCAACGCAGGAGCGATCGAAGCTCGCCTAACCCTCGATAGAACTTCTTTCAACAATGGACTTAGAGCCGCCAAGGCTGACGCCGAGAAGTTTGCCAGGCAAAAGTTCGAAGTCAAGATTACCCCTAAGTTAGAACGTGGCGACCTCGCGCGTATCAAGCAGGAGATTGAGCGCGTCACAGGGAATATCAAGGCTAAGGTATCCCTCGACAATTCCTCTCTCGCTGCAATCAAGGAGCGCATTAACCGTACCGTCGGTGATATCAAGGTCAGAGTCTCCCTTGATAACTCCTCCCTCACCGCGGTCAAAGAGCGTATCAACCGCAGTGTCGGTAGGATCTCGGTTAAGGTACAGCTTGACAACTCCTCACTAGCGGCCGTCAAGCAGCGAATCAATAGCGCTACCGGCAAGGTCAATGTTAAAGTTCAGCTTGACAACTCTTCCCTGCAAGCACTAAGGGCAAGAGTCAATAGCGTTAACCTCAGGGCCAAGGTTTCTCTCAACCTTGACAACTCTTCGCTCCAAGCCATTAGAGCAAGAGTCGATTCCCTCAGGTTAAAGATCAAGGTAGGTCTCGACTTTGATCGATCCGATCTCACTCGACTGCGTGCTGAGTTATTAGCCTTTAGACCCACTATCAAGGTCAGACTCGACATTGATAGAAGTAGTCTTGATCAGCTACAAGGCTCACTCAGAGGAGTCTCATCTGGCTTTAGTGGTGCCGGTAGCCAGGCTCGCGCTTTAATTGCTGCGCTCCCTCTCCTTCTGACTGTTGGCGCGCCTGCCATTAGTGGTCTCATAGGGTTACTCGGTGGGCTCAGTAGTGCATTCGGAATCGCTGCCGCTGGCTTGGGTGCCTTTGGTCTCGTCGGTGCCAGTGTCTTTAAGACAATCAGTCAGCACGCTCAAAAGTCTGCGGACGCTACCAAGGCAGTTTCGGCTGCCTATGATCAGGTCGGCCAGGCTCGGGAAAGATTATCTCAGACAATCGATGACGCTGCTCATCAAAATGAGCAGGCTGAGAAGCGCGTTGCCGATGCCAGGGAACAATTATCTCGAACTACCGAAGCTGCTGCTAGAGCCGATGTAGCAGCCGAGGAAAGGGTTGCGGACGCTCGAAAGAACCTGGCCCAGGTTACCCAATCCGTAGCCCGAGATAATCTGGCTGCCCAACAACGAATTGGAGATGCTGAGCAAAACTTAGCTGATACTGTTGAATCAGTAGCGAGAGCTAATGTATCGGCTCAACAGCGAGTCGCCGATGCCAGACAGAACCTCTCAGATACTATTGAGCAGGCCGCTAGGAGTGATGCACAAGCAGAAGAGCAAGTCGTTGCGGCGCAGGAATCTCTGCAAAGAACCATTGAGGCAACCGCTAGAGCTAATGAGGATGCCCAGGCACGCATTGCTGACGCGCGTAAGACTTTAGCAAGAGCAGTTGAATCTGCCGCACAAGATGAAATAGCCGCTGAGGAACGAGTCGCTGCGGCTAGGGAAGATTTAGCTAGGACTGTTGAGGACGTAGCCCGTTCTAATGCTTCGGCACAGGATCGCGTTGCGAGTGCAGAGCAGTCTCTCACCAGGACTCAAGAGGCCGCTAAGCGCGCTCAGGAAGACCTGAACCAAGCGCGTAAGGATGCGGTTGAGGAACTAGAAAACCTTAAGCTTTCTCTTCGGGGGGCAGCCCTTTCCGAAGAGCAGGCAATGATTGACCTGCAAGACGCGCAGGAGAAATATAACGCAGCACTTGCCAAGGGTACGAGTGGTAAGGAACTTCACCAACTCGACCTTGACGTTCGCAAGGCAAAGCTGTCCTTGGATGAGTCCAGGGAAAGCCTGGATGATCTTAAGAAAAAGAGTGACGAATACGCTAAGTCTGGTATTGAGGGATCTCAGGGAGTACGGGACGCACAGCAGAAAGTTGCTGATGCTAATCAGGATATCCAAGCCTCTGAGAAAGATGTAGCGGACGCACGTAAAGAGGCTGCTCAGACTGCCCTCGATGGTCAGCGCCAGATTCAAGCGTCCCAACAGGGTATTATTAAGGCTCAAAAAGAAGCGTCTCAAGTAGCTATAGACGGTCAGCGCGCTATAGCGGATGCCCAAGAGGGAGTCCTTAAAGCACAAAAGGATGCTACTCAGACCGCGCTCGATGGACAGCGAGATATTCAAAAGGCTCAACAGGATGTAGTTAAGAGCCAGCAGCAAGCTGTTCAGACCGCTCTAGACGGTCAAAAGAGCGTTCAGAAAGCACAAGAGGATGTTGCTAAGGCGCAAGCCGAGGCTACCCAAACGGCTCTCGACGGTCAGAAACAAATCCAAAGAGCCCAGCAGGAAATTTCTAAGGCTCAAGCAGAGGCAGCTCAGACAGCTTTAGATGGTCAGCAGAAGCTTGCAGATGCTCAGGAACAAGTTGCTAGGGCTCAAAGGGAAGCTGCACAAACTGCATTAGATGGTCAGCGTGATGTCGCTGATGCACAAAAGGCAGTGGCGGAAGCTCAGCAGGAAGCTGCAAGAATTGCTCTGGAAAATCAGAAGCAAATTGCAGCGGCAACTCGCGACTTGGTTAATGCCCAGCGCGATTACAACAATGCCTTGGGCGAGATGCCTCAGAAGCTTCTCCCCGGTATGCAAAAGGCTTTAGATGCTCTCGATAGGCTCAAGGCATCCTATCAAGGGCTCGTTGACCGAACCTCTCCCGCAGTGGGGGGCGCCTTTGCCGCCGTCTTTGACGCTGGGACTGCCGCGCTCAATACCCTAGATCCTCTGGTCAATGCTACCGCAGCATCCCTAGAGAGAATGGGTCGCAGTCTTCAGACTTACTTCGGTACTACCGACTGGAAGAACTTTGTTGACTTCCTCTCGCAGCATGTTGGCCCCACCCTCGATAAGGTCTTCGCAGCAACATCTAATCTTCTCGGTGGAATCAAGGGACTCGTTGTAGCTTTCCAACCCCTAGCGGACTGGATTCTCGACGCCATCGTTAAGGGTCTGCAAGAATTTAATAAGTGGGCTAACAACCTGGCTGGCGACCCCGCTTTCCAGCAGTGGCTCAAGGATGTCAAGGTAGACCTTAAGCTTCTGTGGGACTTCCTTGTTCAGGTGGGTATCTTCCTGAAGAACCTAATTCGAGACTTGGAGCCTTTCGGTCGCCCCATCTTGCAGGGCTTGATTGCTGCCCTCCAATTCCTCAATAGTCTCCCCCCGGGAATGTTGGGAGCTATTGCTGTTGGCTTAACGTCAATTATGACTGCCCTCATTTTGGGTGCCGGTGGACCGGTAGCTTTGGGCATTGGTGCCCTTACTGCCGCAGCAGCAGGCATTGTTTACTTGGCGAGTAAGAGTGATGACGCCAAGACCAAGATGGGCGCATTTGTCGACTGGCTCAAAGCTGAATGGCAACCCATATGGGATGTCATTAAGACGAACTTTGAGACGAAGATCAAGCCAGCGTTTGATAACCTGGTTGCCGTCATTAGAGACAATATGATCCCCGTCTTCGAGTCTTGGAAGAAGGGCTACGAAGACAATATCAAGCCTTGGTTGGTACCTCTCGCAGATACCATTACCGGCCAACTCATTCCAGCTTTCTTGCAATTCCTCAGCGCCGTCGCTCCTTACTGGCTTCAGTTCTGGCAGACGATGGGCCCGATTATTACAGACGTTCTCGGCAGGCTGTTGGGAATTGTCGACGGTGGTCTCAAGGCTGTCTCTGGTGTCTTCACCGCAGCTACCGGACTTCTCACCGGAAACTGGACTCAGTTCGGCGATGGCCTGAGGACAATCGCCGAGGGATTCTGGACGGCAGTTGCGGGTGTCTTTGGTACCAACCTTGATGGTCTCAAGGCAAAGTACACCGAGTGGGACCAGGCCATTACGGCAGCGTGGAATACATTTTGGGATGGCTTTAAGTCTCGGGCCGACGGCGGAACTACCGATACCCAAAACGCTTGGACGATTATGCTCGATGGTATCAAGTCTTACCTTGATACCAAGAGTCAAGAGCTGCAAACAGGGTGGGATCAGTTCTGGTCCACCTTTACTGGAAAGACCCAAACTAGTGGTGAAGATAACCGCAGTGCCATTCAGACTGCCTTCGACGCTATCTCTTCACTGATTAGTAATGCTACTACTGGAATCACTCAGGGTTGGAATAACTTCTGGACTGAATTCCAGCGCATCACCGACGACTTTATGAACAATGTTAAGCAAAGGTTCTCTGAGTTTGGTCCCTGGTGTCAGCAGCGAATCCAGGAAGCAGCCGATGGAATTGGTAAGGCTTGGCGTGCGGTAGCGAACTTCTTCGCCGAGCCTATTAACTGGGTTATCAACGTCGTTATGAACCAGGGAATCCTCAGCGCTTGGAATCAGGTCATGGGTTGGATTGGCGCTCCCTCCCTCACTGCCGCTCCCATTGCTCAGATTCCTACGTATGCCGTGGGTGGTGTGGTGCAGGGTCCGGGAACGGGGACCTCTGACTCTGTTCTCGCGAGGGTTTCCGCTGGGGAATACATTGTCCCTGCATCTGTTGCCCAACGTAATCTTGGCTGGCTTAATTCTCTTCCTCGGTTCCAAGCGGGTGGACCCGTTCCCCCTCCCGGTGCTCCTTTGGCTACGGGCTCTGCTGGTGCCACTGTTGCCCCGGGCACTACTGCGCAAGCTCAATCCGTATCGTGGTGGAGTCAGGTTGGAGATAGGGCAACCGCTCTATTCAATGGTCTAAAGAACTACTCCGCTATGCCTCGTTTGGCGAGTGCCATTGGTACCGCTATTGCGGGTAGCTCTACCGCTTTGATTGATAAGGTTCTTGATACCCTCAAGACCAAGCTTTCCAATATGTTTACTACCGTGGCGGCGGCTGCTACACCTCCCGCTGTACCGGGCGCGCAGAATCTATCCCCGGCCGGTGTTGACCCCCGACTCCAAGGGCCCTTTGATAGAGGGGGTATGCTCCGCCCTGGTATGCGGCCTCTCAATACCAGTGGTTACGCTGAGCGCATTCTATCCTCGGGACAGACCCAAGATTTCAACGAGCTTATTAAGATCCTCAGTGAAATGTTCCACCCCACTCATACCACATCTCCTGGTGGTGGCGACGTTTATCACATCACGCTTCCCAAGGGTGCAACGGTTCGTGAGTTGGCTAATGAGATTGCCTTCCGAAAGAAGGTCAGCGCGAAGGGTAGGTATAGTCCTCGATGATCCTTCCGCCTGACCTCGGCTATGAATTGGTCAACCCACCGCTAGACCTCGGCGATGGCTTCTCATTCGGAAGAGGCACCAAGGTTTTAGTGACCAAGGCATCGTTTGGCAGTCCTGACGTGGAAACTCAAGACTTGCCTAATGCTCGCGACGACGGCCTAGCATTCGGTAAGGATTTCCTCCGCGGAAGGCTGATCTCTTTCGATATTAATATTCGTACCTCTTCTACCGATACTGTCTCAGCCCACGATTTGTATTCCAATATGGAAGCAGCGTGGTTCACCGAGGATACTCAGGTCGGACCTTCCCGACTGGAAAATGGTTCTGTCTCTCAGCTAGTGATGAATCGTCATGGGCAAGTCAAGATTGCCTATGGTCGTCCCCGACGTATTGAGCCTACGACAGGTCGAGTGGACTCCGGGTGGATTCCCGTTACCTGCGATTTTCAAATGTCTACCCACAAGTTTTACGATGCCGAGTGGGGCAACAACACTATCAATATTGCCCCCGGTACTGTTGGCGGAGGCTTTGAGTTTCCTTTGGAATTCCCTGCGAGTAGCACTATCACTTCCCAGGGAGAAGACATTGTCTTAGTGGGTGGGAATACCGATACCTGGATGCTGAGCTATATCCATGGACCCATCGTCGCCCCCATTATTGACGTTGTCAACTACTACCAGATTAAGACGGCGCCTGATTTTGTCCTTGGTCAGTACGACTATCTAGAGATTGATCCCCGACCTTGGGCGAGGAAGATCCTTATGAATGGGTCTGTTAACGTCGCAGGAAGATTTACCCAAGACTCTCGCCGAGTGAGTATGCAAACTCTTCCACCCGGAACGAATCAGATTGTGCTGCGTGGGCGAGACGTTACAGGAACTGCGTATCTATCCACGAGTTGGCGTAATGCCTGGACAACGTGGTAAGGAGATTAGCCCGTGACTTCACCTACTGCCAATCCAGGCGTTCCGTGGGCCGTGGGAGGTGGTGCGGATAACGCTATTGAGCACGCTAGGATGATTCCTTGGGCCGCCTTCGGAGGTAACGAGGGCACCATGGGAGCTAACGATCTTCAGGTCCAAGCCTTGACTACTCCTGGTGGATCTGTTCAGGTCAATCCCGGTGGCTATGTTGTCCTCGCCCGTGGCTTGGGTCAGACCTATGAATCCTATTTAGGTAAATATGGTAATGCTGTTACCGTCGCCATCGATCCCAACAATACAGGCTCCGCAAGATCCGACCTTATCATCCTGAGGATCGAGGATAACCACGTAGCGGGAGAACCGTGGACCGCTCCCCCGAGCAACGACACCGGACCTTATCGAAACATCGTTGTCGTTAAGGGAGTCCCGTCCACTACCCGCTCTATCAGAGACCTTGGCAATTCGTGGTCGGGTATCACCTTGGCCCGTATTGATATCCCGGCATTCACATCGACAATTACCAACGCTATGATTGTTTCCCTACGCACAAAGGTAGGACCTTGTCCACCTCCTGGGCCACCTATCTCCATTCCTCCTGTTGAAGGTGCACCGGTTCTCGATAACCCCGAGTTTTTCTATACTCGAATCCTCCCTCAGACAGTTAACCCCGCTGTCGATGACTTTACCAGTGGCAGCGTTGGCGCGTGGAGGGATTGGCCACTCACCGCAAGTTGGATTGTTCCCGTTCCTCGATGGGCAACCAAGGCGGAAATTTGGTTCACTGCCTATGGAGTGCAGGTCTTCGCGAATCACTATTCCAGCGCGAGGGTCAACATTGACAACGGAGCAGTCTTCACTCCCATTGTAACTATTGACTACAACTATTCGTTTACCAGTGGTGGTCCCGATGGGTTGACGGTTGTCGCGGGCGGTGCGGTCACTATCCCTTCGGCTCAGCGTGGGAAGTATTGCAAATTCAAGACTCAACTCTCCACGAATATGCTGCCGAGTAGCACTCTGCGATACTTCTGGGGATCAGTAGGGGAATTTCGGGTCTTCTTCAAAGAGCAGACGTAATCCATGGCCAGAAATACTTTCGATGGTGGTGGCCCTAGTGGCGCCGTTATTACGACGGCCAACGCTGGTGGCGTAGGAAACAACCAATTCGATGCAGTTATCAAAGAGGCTTCGGCAACGTGCCAGTTCGACTCTGGTGCAGCTCACGGAGCATTCTCTTGCCAACTGGCAACGGCTCCCACTCCTGGCGTTGGTTGTGGACTTCGGTGGAATACGGCGATAGGGTCTAACACCACACTCTATATTCGGTTCTATCTGTGGATTGCTGTTACACCGACGTATCCTTGGCGCATCTTTACCGCATATACTCCGACCGGAGGTCTTGGAGCCTCGGCCATTGAGATACAGGTCGATGGTCGCCTCTCCATTTGGGACAGTTTTGGCGAAGTTCTCATTACGAATAAGCCAATTACTTTCCAGCAGTGGAATCGCATTGAGGCAAAGATGGTGGCCTCACAAACCGTCGGTCAGGTAGAGCTTCGTCTGTTTAAGAATATGGACTCGCCCACCCCCGATGAGATTATAGCCAGTCAGCCTAATCGGTGGGTGTATTCCCCCATTGGTACTGTTGATTGGGGGCATACCACAAATATTCGTGGCAACATGGGGCCTCTTTGGATCGATGATGTAGAGACCAGCACCGTCGGTTGGATTGGTCCCACCAAGCTACTCTATCCTGCTTCGGTTAGCCTTATTGCTTCCCCACGCCTTAATGCTGCGCTGACCGACCGCAGGGCCACCCTCACTATCACTCCCACAATCACCATTGTTGCCACAAAGATACAGGGCATGGGGGCTATCCTCATTGCTATCCCGAGCCTCTTGGTCGTGAGTAGTAGTCCTCTTCAGGGCATGACTCTGAGTCTCACGATTCAGCCTATCTACGTGGTAATAACTACTCCCCCGCCTCTACCTCCGTACACCCCTCCCCGCTATCCCTATCCTGTCTCAATTCACCCCTTTAGGATTATTGCTCAGGAAATCCTCACCGGAGAATTCGTGGATTGGGACATTCCAGTTCAACCTGACTTCTCCTACACCACGCAGCTCTCAGGTCCGACCGCAATGTCGGGGGCTTTTCAATCTGAGATTTCTTCGGTGCAGCAGCTAGGTCTAGATGGCTATGCCTACTTCTTCCACGTTGAGATATCCGGTGAGATCCGAGCTACCGGTATCTTTCTTCCTCCCCAGAACGAAGAGACCACTGTCACCTTTACTTGTGAAGGGTTCACCTCAATCGCCCATTACATAACGTGGGGAGGATATCTCAGTGAGATCGGCATTGATCCTCTGGACGTAGTGAGACTCATTTGGGCAGATGTGCAGAATAACCCCAGGTCTAACCTAGGTATAGTTGTATCCCAAACCACTTCTAACAAGACGTTGGGTACTGCCGCCCGCACTGAGATCACTAAGAATGCAGATGGAACTACCCAAACCAACGATGTAGAGGCAGCTCCCTATGAGCTGCTCTGGTGGGAAGCTCCCAACTGTGGGGAGACTTTTGACAACCTCGCCACGCAAACACCATTTGACTACAAAGAGCGAGTGAATTGGAACTCCGCCAAAACCGGCGTTGAGTTGTACCTTGACCTAGGCTATCCCCGACTCGGTGCCCCGAGAGATAAGCTCCTCTTTAATGACGAGAATGTTTTAGAGGTTGTCCCCGTTCAAGAGGGAGACGATACCTATGCCTCTGAGATTCTGGTCGTTGGCGCCGGTGAAGGCTCGGCGACGGTCAGGGGATATGCGGCTGAGCCGTTTGGTAACCGTATTCGCAAGGTGCAAGTCATCACGGATAAGACTATCACCACTGCGGATAGAGCCAATGCGGTAGCGGCTAGTGAGTTGGGTCTGAGAAAGGGCTCTCTCTTCTCCATCTCTGAGCTTGTCATTCATGCTCGCCATCAGAACGCTACCATTGGTGAGTACGATATTGGGGACGACATCTACGTTCAGGTTATTATTCCCTGGCTACCCGATCTTCATCGAGCCTGGTATCGAATCCTTTCCCTTACTTATCAACCTGCACTAGAGATAGTTCGTCTCGGGGTAGCCCGTTCTGATTCGTTCAACTATTCTACTGACCCCACCCCCGCAGCGGCTCGGATCTCGGATGACGTGCTCGCTGCGCAAGCCATCATGGATCGCATGACGAGTGGTCAGGAGATGTTTGAGGATTGGACGTGGTCGGGATGTCCCGCTTATGTGAGTGCCTGGAATGACGCTCTAATCAAGGGCTATATCAGTAGTGGTCACGTTTTCAATTGGCCCGCGGGCATCCCTGATATGGTGGTTTGGCTGCAAGCCTACATTGTAGCGAGGATATGATGGTTACTATCTCTCCTCCCGATCCCGAGAGTAGGAAGATAGCTGGCTTCCTAGCGGATTTTGATCGGAGAATAAGTACAGTAGAGGCAGGTCTTCGCACCGTACAGTTGGGTAATTCCTCCCTAGATGGCACAGGAATTCCCATGTACGATTCTGATGGCAACTATCGCGGCACTGTCGGTTTCCAAGGTGATGGAACTACGACGGTGACAAGCAGTAATCCCCTACCCCCTCCCGTTCCTGCTGCTCCTCAAGTCACTTCCGCAATGGCTTGCCTCGTAGTTTCCCATACAGGGGCGACCCAAGGTGGTTCTAGTAATCCGTCCGACTTTGGGCATCTTAATGTCTACGTTGCCGCTGCCAGTAATCCTGGTGAGCGTACACTCCGGGGTACTATTAATCCTGTTCCTGGTGAATTTGTCCTTAGTGGTTTGGATTACGTTAGCTATCTAGTCGACGTCACCGCAGTTAACCTAGGCGGAAAAGAAAGTGCTCCCTCTCCTGCTGTTGCTGGAACTCCTCAACAAGTTGTTAGCTCTGATATTATAGATGGTGCTTTCAACGAGCTTACTTTAGCAGATGGGGCTGTTACCGAAGCTAAACTCGCGGCGAACGCAGTTACCTCCACGAAAATAGCCGACGATTCCATCTCCTCCCCTAAGATTATTGCAGGTTCTATCGGAGCCAGTGAGCTTGCTGTCGGATCTATCCTGGCTGCACATATCGTATCCCGGTCTATTACCGCCGACAGAATAATTGCTCTTTCCCTTACCGCAAACGAGATCGCTGCCAACGCCATTACCGCTGGTAAGATCAATGCGGGTGCGGTAACGGCAACCAAGCTCGAAGCCGATATGATTATCGCCAACCGCATCATTGCGGGGACGGCAACGGGCGCCCGCGTAGAGATGCATCCCACGGCAGGGTTACAGGGCTTTAACAGTGGTGGTGGTCGTACCTTTTGGGTCGATGCGTCTTCGGGAAGCTTCACCGCTGTCGGCAGTATCTCTACTGCTTTCAGTGGGCAACGGATCTCGATGAATCCGGGCGGTACTACCCCCGACACCATTCGATTCTATCCGAACACCGGTAGTACCTTCGCATCCATTGACGCTATTACTATCTCAGGCACAGCGGCTATTGAAATGTATTCCGGTGGCGCTAGTGGTGGCCGTCGAGGCATCGTCATTGCCCGCGAGGGTTTCGCTTCTCTCATCCATGGCACTCCCGACCTGACCGCTATTTACGGAGACATCTTCGTCTCTGGTGGTGGTGAAGGTCGGGTGCGTTCCGGTCGTACCGACTTTATGTCAGATGTGGATCAGCATGGCGACCCGGGCGAACGACACTATACGTGCCATGGTATTACTCCCATTGACGATACAACTCTCTATTTTAGAAACTCTGGATTCGATGAGCCAGAGCTAGAAGCATATTGGATGGATGCCGCTTTCACTTTTAGTAACCACGTCCCTACCGGTATTAACCCAAGGATATATATTACTGGTGCGAACAACTCGGGAAGAAGAGACCTTTACCTTTACTCTTTGCTCTATGTTGGCGACATCCTTAAGCAGTCGTCAAGAGAACTGAAGTCAGATATCGAAGTGGCTCAGGACCTCGATCCCCGACAGGCTGTTCGTAATGCTCGTGCTCATTACTACTCATCTCCTCATTATTCCGAGGATGCTCTTTATGACGATCGCCAGAATGCTGACGGTGAGAGTAGCGGAAGATTAATAAGGCCAGCGCGTGAGGCTCCGACCGAAATGCTGGGACTCATTGCCGAGGACTTGCCCGCTGAGGTTACGCAGATGGTATCGGAATCTCTTCCGGGGATTGACGCTTTAGGAATCAATACGGATCGATTGGTCACCTTAATGTGGCAAGGTCAAGGAGACGTCAACAATCGTCTCGACATTTTAGAAAAGTCGCCTCATCACATCCCCGAAGTGACTGTGCTTCCCTCTCCTCCCCTTACCGGTGCGACTCTTTACACTTTCACTGGTGACCTCTATGCTGTGTTGTCCAGTGGTAAGAGAGTCAAGTTAGGATCATAGATATGTCTGTTGGATTCCCCAAGGCTCGCGCAGAAGTCGACAACCAAGCGGGAAATCTTGCGGTAACTCTTCGCAACACTTTTGAGGCTATCGATCAATACCAACTCTTTTTGAACTCGACTCCCGACAGTGATTTAACTGCTGCACCGTACAACTATACGGCTCAAGAAGTAGCCACTCTGAAAAGCGCTTACAATGACCTGTCAAAGCTGGGTCAGATTTATCGTGGTGCTGATACGCAGTCACCAGCATACGACTTTAGGACTTTTGCGCATCAGTTGACTGGCGTATTGTAGTTAAGGGGAATTCACCCCCTCGACTCCCTTGGTTGTCCGTGCTAGTGTCGCTTCGTGGAAAAAGCTGCTCTTGATAGCATTCCTCAAGAATCAAATGAGGAAAATGTTCCCACCGAGTTGGACGTTGAGATAACCGTCTACGCCGGGACTCACAGTCAGTTTACCATAAAGCTTGGGTCAGTAAAACGAGAGCAGCTCGAACGACTCCACCAGACAATTCGTGCGGCGTTCGAAACCCTAGCCCCCACGAGGGGCTTAACGTTTGTCGACCAATTGTCAGTAACTCGACACTTTAATACGGCTCATATTACCTGTATCGAGGTAAATATCCGATGAGGGGCAGTCATGTCATGGCTGGCAGACGTTAAGTATCAGGGAAAGCATAGAGTAAATACAGAAGGCGATAATCGGCTATCGAGGGGCCTTGCCCTTCTTTCGGTTTCGGCACTATGGTCTGTTACCCATGGGGGCAGTGCGGCGGCTGACCCGCCCGGTGGGTGGGACTCGATCATCGCCTGTGAATCCGGTGGGAAAAACATTCACACCGCAATTTCCGGACCCTTCACCGCTAGCGGTTTTTTCCAGATTAC
>AR_comb_assmDRAFT_10577382_pt1 | contig 30891 bp, 20 predicted proteins | sample ArasoioldDNA_FD_10543 | JGI IMG/M metagenome (IMG submission 10543) | reverse complement strand
ACCCTGATTGATGGCCTCGTCTGTGTAGGCATAGGCCCCGGCATCAGAGTTTGCGATCGCAATCCTGCCATGCGGCTTGCGCGCCACCTCACACGGAATTTCTCCCCCTTCGAGCCAGAACGAATCGTAGAGCGAGTTGTATTCGTAAGCGTAGCCGTGCGGCCAGCGGTTGACCGTAATCGCGGCGATGTCACGCGCCGGATCGAATCCGCCTGCACCGAGTATACGCGCCAGCTGGTCGCGGATATTTCGCTCCATGGCTTCGAACGCTGTGGTGAAGAGTTCGATGCGGCCGTAGCTGTGCTGCTGACGGGCCGGAAGTCCCGGATGGCACGCCGCCTTGCTCATGTGGACCACGATGGGCTCATCGGGCTTCCGCGCGCATTCGTATCCGCCAATGCTCACCGGCAGATCAAGATTCACATATGTGTGATACATGCCCGGAGCGTAAATCGAATTGGTGCCCACCTTCTCGAATGATTTCCAGTTGTGGATCGCCACACTGGTGTAGAGCAGCGGCACTTTTTGAGCAGATGACAGGGCTTCCTTCTGCTTGTCTGGCAATTCTTCGCAGATGTAGGGGATGACCACGTGCCAGCAGGCGAGGATTGCGTTCTTGGCTCTGGCGGTATAGACCTTGCCGCTACGAGCGTAAGCGATTTCCATTTCCTTCGCACTCGCGGCGTCGCCTATGTGCTTCACGCGTACGGCGGTGCTGTTCAGCCGGATGCGCACCGCTGAATCTGGTTGATCCAGCTTCGCGTAATCTGCCTTCGCGAGGATGACATCAGCCGCGGAATTGCCCGGCATCACGCTGGGAATGAGCTTCCGAACGAGCAGGCGCGCGATGGTTGCGTTGCCATCCGGAAAGTGAAAGAAATACTTGTCGGCTTCTTCGCTTCGGATGGCGTCGCGGTTCATCCCTCTTCCCGGCGCTGGATCAAGATTCAGGCCGGAGAATCCGGGCAATCCGAGGCCCCATGCGTCCTGCGCTGGCACCGCGTCGATGCCGACGCCGAAGAGTCCGTGGGGCATCGCCTGAAACAATTTGACGATATCTTCATGCACACCCGCGACGTCTTTGAGAAAACTGGCATAGCTGATGCGCGCCAGCTTGGCCTTCTTCTCGTCGGAGGTCAGGCCGGGATAGTAGTCTTTGGGCCGCTCGTAGAAGGCTCTCAAGTCTCGCTTGGCCTGATCGGCGATCGGCGCTTCAGCCATGAACTGCTTCATCAAGTGACGCGTCTCGGGACTGGCATCCTCACTCTCGCCGCCGCCACGCGGACTGAAATTCATCACCAGCCGATCGGCGCCAAATGTTTCTTTGTCAAAGAAGATCTTGGAACGGAGACCAAAGGAGCGGTACAACTTCCGATCCAAGTATTGGGGAAACGAGGGAACATCGATACCGAGTTCCTGGATTAATTCCTTCGCCACCTTGCTGTAGGGCGCCGGGCTCTCGATGGAGAACGTCCCCCCGAAACACAGGCGGAACGCATTTCCCACTCGAAACTCGTTGCGCTTGGCGTGGCCGCCGAAGTCGTCGTGGTTGTCGAGGATCAGAACGCGGGCGTTGTTCCCTGCCGACTTGCGATAGTAGTGCGCAGCGGCGAGCCCACTGATGCCGCCTCCAACGACGATCAGATCGTAGATTTCGCCTGTATCTTGGGGCTTCCCGGCGGAGTCCCAGAACGTTCCGTCGCGTAGACTATGAGCGTTTTCAAATGATCCGGGATGGCTACCGCGCAGTCCCGTGAGAGCAGGCGGATAGTAGTTTGAGGACGTCTGGGTCGCGACGGCTTCCGCCAGATGCCATGGCATCATGGCAGCGCCTGCGGTGACGGCCACGCCGTTGATGAAGTCACGGCGCGTGATCTTGCGATGCATCCCCAGTTCCCGGTCCCGTGGATCGTGCACGATTTCCCCCCGCCTGGCTTTCGGCGTCCGGCTTTCCGGCTGCCTTTAAGAAATCGGTGCAGACCCCGGAAGCCAGATCCAGTTCTACTGTCCTTCCGCTTTTTTTACTGCGAGTTCTGCACCCTGAAATCCGATCTTGCTGTGGGTGCCGTCGCAGAATGGCTTGTTCACTGACCCGCCGCAGCGGCATAGAGAGAATGCGGGCTTCCCCGTCAGGTCGAACTGGTTTCCATTGATGTCCACGAGTTCAACAGAGCCTTCCGCGGCTTCGACACGGTATGGGCCATTCGGCCGCACAGTGATCTTTACCTGAGCCATACATTCCTCCAACCTTACGGGTTTCTAGTAAGCCTTAAGAAGATACCACGGACGAGGCGACTGTGGCTCGCATGCAGGCCGAACACCATTCCGCGCGCATCCAGAAAACGAGGGCGTGGAGTTACTCTGTTCGAAGAGCCTGCATCGGCGGAATCGCCGCAGCCTGCCTTGCAGGCAAGAAGCTGGCTGCGAGCGAGACGAGCATCACAGTCAAGAACGCGACCACAAATGTGACAGGGTCGCGCGGGTGCAAGCCGAAGAGTAGGGACTTCATCATCCCGGCGGACACAAGAGCGATCAGCAATCCGAATGCGAGGCCGAACGCCGTTACAGCAAGGTTTTCTCGGAGTAGCAATCCCAGCACTTGTCCCGGACGCGCTCCGAGGGCCATTCTGACTCCAATTTCAGACGTGCGCCGTGCGAGCCGATAAGCCAGCGTTCCGTACAGTCCGATGGCGACCAGCAATGCCGCGAGAAGTCCAAAGAACGCTGACAGACGAGAGAAGAGCCGCTGCTGGGAATACGAATTCTCGAAGACCGCCTGCTGCGTCATTGGATTTTCCAGCGGAAGGTTCGGGTCCAGAGCCCGAACTGCCTCGGCAATCGATGGCAAGATCGCGGTGCCCACGCCACTCACGCGCACTTCCACTTCCAGATGTGTCACACCCCGGGATTGCGTATACGCGTAGTACGCCATGGGGATGGGATTCTCATCCACACTGGTGTACTTGCTGTCCTTCACCACTCCTACGATCGTGTGCCGAAGTTTATCGCCAAGCTGGTGGCCGATTGGATTCATGCCTGACATCAACCTCTTTGCGAACGTCTCGTTGACGACGGCTACGAGTGGAGAGGCTTCGGTATCCGCGTCGGAGATATCACGACCGTTGATGACCGTCACTCCCATCACGTGGAAGAAGTCCGGGCCGATCGTGTTCGAGCGCAACGGAGCTTCGGAATACGAACGTTTCACCCCGTCGATCGTGGCGCTGTCGTTGTCGCTCCATCCAGAACCTGGCCGATTCTCGGCAAGAGTGACCGACTCCACTCCTGGGAGCCTTCGCAACCGGTCCAGCAGTGTGCGATAGAACAATAGATTCTGACTGGTGCTCGAGGTTTTTTGCGGTGTAATGCCGAATACAAGGAGACCTTGTGCGCGCAGTCCCAAGTTCGTGTTCTGGTAGTTCTCTAGCGTGCGCAGCAGGAGACCTGCAGCCACAAGCAACACGAAGCAGAATGTCATCTGGGTTGCCATGACGACGTTTCCGCCCCATTTGCCTGAGCGAGTACGGTAGGCCGTCGACGCTGAGGTCTTCAACGATCCCGCCACAGGTGCGCGCAAAGCGGGAATTAACGGAGCTAGTCCGAATACCAGCGCGGCTGCCGCGCAAATCACCAGTGTAAACAGCAGCACGGTTCCGTCGGGGACGAGTCCGGTCTCGATCTGTGACCAGGCTGCCAACGCGCGGGTTGCAACCAGCGCGAAAAACCACCCCAATGCCGCGCCAATTGCCACCAGCAGAATGCTTTCCAGCAACAATTGCCGAAAGATTTGCCAGCGCCCTGCTCCCAAAGCGAGGCGCAAGCTGAATTCCCTCTGCCGCGCGCTCTTCTTCGCCACGAGTAACATGGCAACGTTGGTGCACGCGACCACGAGCACCAACCCGACCAGCGTCATGAGCACGCGGACCCCTGTTCTGTAAGTGCTGGCATTGTCGAGCACGTCGATGCCTCGCGCTGCCTGCAACGCGAGCGTCACCTTGTTTGCCTTTGGATCAGGCGCGCTCAAACCGGTGTAGGCGACGCGCTGAAACCGGGGAGTAACTTCCGCAAGTGCCTGCGATGGCGTCACGCCCGGCGCCAGTCGCGCGATCAGTTCCAGGCACCACCAGGTCGGAGTGCCATACAACGTGTTGTACTCGGGCGCACTGCCCCAGGCATTCAAATCAGGGCGGCTCTGGAGCGGTATCCAAAGATCCGTCGACTGGCCGGGCTCAACACCGTAAAACCCTTCCGGTGCAACCCCGACGATCGTGAATGCGTTTCCTTTGATGAACAAGTCTTGCCCGAGGATCGACGGATTGCGTGCGAAGCGGCGCGTCCAGTAGGAGTAGCTCAGCACCGCGATCTGGGAATGCGCGCGCTCGTCGTCGAGAGTAAATCCATGTCCGCGTGCCAGAGAGACTCCGAGCCCAGAAAAGAAATTGCCGCTGACCATATCCCCTTCGGCTTCTTCTGGCGCATCGCCGTAGCGGACGGCTACTTTTCCGATAGCAAGGGGCACAAACGCCATCAAGTCGGCAAATGCGTGATGGTCCTGTCGAAGATCTTCAAACACCGGCTCAGAAAAGGAGGTCGTCGAATTGCCAGTGTTACCCGCTCCATCCGGCTGGCCAGTCGGCACGTGCAGATAGACCAGTTCCTGTGGGTTGGGCACGGGCAAGCCCTTAAGCAGCACGGCATTCATCACGCTGAATACGGCGGTATTGGCGCCGATGCCGAGCGCCAAGGTCAATACGACGGTCAGCGTAAACCAAGGCGAGCTGAGCAACTGACGGACGGCATAGCGGAGTTCCTGAAAAATGACCTGCATGGAGACCTCGTTTCCTGCATTGGAGGGACGTGTCCATTTGCGAAACGTGAGCGAAATGATGGGCCTTGGGAGCTTTAGGCGGCGAAAGACCGCATGGATCTGAGATTGCGGTATAGCTCTAGATAATTATCGATCATCCGCTTGGTAGTGAAGCGCTCGCGGGCGCGGGAGTAGGAGAGTTCTGCGTACGCACGTCGCATGGCGCGATCATCGTTCAGCCGCCGGATGTTTTCGGCAAGGCTCGCGGCATCATTCCTGCGGAAATAGAGAGCAGCGTCACCCCAGATCTCGCGATAGCTGGGAATGTCATTGGCAACAATGGCGCATCGCGAGAATGCGGCTTCAAGTGGGGCCATGCCTAGCGCGTCATAGCGCGAGGTTGCAGCATAGATCGCTGCGCGACTGTAGAGCGCGCGAAGTTGGGCATCTGTCTGTGGTCCGCGAATCGCAACTGACGTCTGTTCGGTCGCGACTTTTACATCTGCTCGAATGGGAACGCGCGGCAACGGCACTGTGTGCTCGGCCCCTACGATGCAGACCGGCAGAGGATGCTGTTGCTGGGTGAGAAGAAACACCTGTTTGCTCGCATCGATCAGGCGTCCGACGGACAACACACAATCGTCCTTGCTCACGTAAGGATTGAAAAAGATAGGATTTCGCCCCGGATAGATCACTTCGCCGCGCTCGGGCCGAGCATAGCAATCGGAAATGCGATCCAGCATCCACCTCGATGGAGCCACCACAGCATCGGCGCCGAGCAGTCCGCTGAGAACCGTCCTCTTATACCAATGCAGCGAGCGTGGCTGACGGGGCGGACGCTCCTGTACCGCCTGCGTCCATGTGATGAGATCCCCATGGGCCATCACGACTCGTGGGACATCTACCGGGAGATTTCCGTAGCAAAAATGATTCAGGTGCAAAACGTCGGGCCGCAGTTCTTGAACCAGAGAAAGGAGAAAGGCCGAGGACTCCGGCAAGTCCTCTTCCGCTTCCTGCATCCATTCCAGACGAAAGGCAGTTGGCCGGTAGTCCAGGCCGTGAAGGTGATCCATCCACGCGGTTTGATCCGGCATGGGGATCTCGCCAAAGCTCACAAGAGTGACGCGGACGCCGCGAGTAACTAGGCCTGTCACAAGTTCACGGGCGTAGGTCCAGGAACCCGAGAGCGAGTCGGCGGTGACCAGGACGTGCACAGAACCTCCGGGCCGGAATGCCGCAGCAGGCGCGGGATTCCGCTTCCAATGCGTCCATTCTAATGAGAATCAGACGCGGCGGAAAGTGATTTCATGCAACCCGGCCCGGTCTGAACACGCGGGCTTCGCTCGCGGGACAGGCGAGGCGCCTATCCCTGAGCGAGCGTTAGAACTGGAATTTCAACGCAAATTGGATCAGCCGGGGTGGCAGCGCCGCCAGGACCTGATTGAACGTCGGCGAACTGATGTCGCTGTCAGGCAGCCGGAAGTTGGTGTGGTTCAAGAAGTTGAAGAATTCAGCCCGGAACTGGAATTGCTTTCCCTCCTTGATCGGGATGTTCTTGAAGAGCGAGAAATCCCAGTTGCCATAGCCAGGACCTTGGGAGATATTCCGCCCTGCCGTGCCGAATTGCTGGATTGGAGAGTTCGGGTCGGGTGTGATTCTCTGGAATGCATCGGCATTCAACCACGCACCCGGGGTTTTCGACCCGCTGTTCGGATTTTGTCCCGAAACCAGGTTCGGACGGTTGGCGGAGAATCCGGTGATCTCCGGCGCGCCACCCTGCTGGGAGACGTCATTGGAATCAAACACGGTAAATGGAGTACCGCTCATCACCGTGGCGATCCCGTTCACTTGCCATCCGCCGAAGACGTGCTGGTACCACTCGTGAGGCTGTCTCCACCACGGAATCGCCCATTGATAGCTGAGTACGAGGCGTTGCCGTGAGTCGAAAAGAGAGCGGCCACGTTCGGCGGCGAGATTGAATGGATCTTGCGCGAGATCATTTTCTCCGGCAACCGGCTTGGAAGCAGATCCCGTCATGTTGAACGAAGACGCGTCATCAATCGATTTGGAGTACGTGTACGAAACCAGGAATGCCAACCCGTGGCTAAAGCGCTTGCGCATGCTGGCCTCGAGCGCGTTGTAGGACGAATTCGCAATCCCGGCGATTAATCCGGTCGAAGAGTAGGTGCAACTGCTCGGAGAGTCTTCCAGCGTGCATCCGGAGTAGAGGCGCCGCTGATCAGCATTGCCGGAGGTAGAGAGCGGCTGACCATCTTCGTCGACTCCGGGGACATAGATCGCCGGATTGCCTTCGATAAAGCGCGGCAGCTTGGTGCCCTTGGTTCCGACATATCCGATTTCGAAGAGCAGGTCCGTACCGATGGATCTCTGGATATTCAGGTCCCAGTCCTGCGAATAAGGCAAGGGAAGGTCGGGCGTTAGCGTCAGGTTCGTGAGTGGTGTTGCAAACGCACCCGGAGGTGGTGGATCACCGTTGAATGGATCGGAGAAGTTCGGCACACTGATCTGCGCAGTCTGCAGATATGGCGGTGCGCTGATCGGCGACTGAAGCGGACCTCCTTGCCCCGTGTAATACGGTTCGTAGAAGATGCCGTAGGCCGAAGTCACAAGCCACTTGCCGGTTCCTGTGGGATCAACGGCAATCCCAATTCGAGGCGCGAATCCCTTCTTGAATGTCGGAATCAATCCACCGGGCACACCGGAATCTCCCGGATAGAGCAAGCCCTCAGGTGCATTCGGCATGATGGTCGACTGCCGGCCCGGAATCCATAGAGTCTGGCGATTGTGAATCTCGGTGTACGGCGAGGGCATGTCATACCGCAGGCCGTAATTGAGAGTGACCCGCGAATTGAGCTTGAAGGTGTCCTGTGCGTAAAGGTTAAAGGAGTGGCCGTCGATGCCTCGTGCAAAGTCTCCGCGCCCCTGCAGGAAGAATACAGGCTGACCGAACATGAAGCTGGCGAAGGCGTCCGCGATGTTCGGAAAAGGAACAAAGACAAAGAATCCGTTTGTGGCAATTCCCTGCAGCATGTTCACGTGAGCATGCTCGAACCCGCCACCGAACTTGAGCTCGTGGCGCCCGCGCACCCAGCTTAACGATCCGCTGTAGTCGTATGCATTTTCGTAGGTGTTGCGCGGGCCAGTGATCGGGTCTCCTACGGTCGTGTACCCATTCACCTGGATAAACGGAGGCCCGACCGCTACATCCAAGCTGGGCTCATATTGGAAACCCAATTCCTCTGGCGTCGTGTGATTTGTGCGCTCTCCGTAGAGAAACTTGTTTCGCAGGAAAGAGAAACGCGCCACCCCGATCATCGTCGGGGAAAACGAATGCGTCTCCTGGGCGACGAAGTTCTGCGCACGTTGCCGTTGCCCCACCGGGAATCCAGGTACGCTCGCTCCTGACGTCGGAATGGGATTAAATTGCGAGCTGTTGCTGAACGCGTAACGGAAGTTCAGCGTATTCGCCGCGTTCAACTGATGATCCACGCGTACCCCGAATTGATCGTTGCTCTGCGTAACGACCTCCGTCGAGGTAAAGACATTGGGTCCGTTATTCGGCAGCGGGAACAGGCTCAATAGCCCCAATGAAAGCGGGCTGGTATCGGGCGGTGTCAGCGGCAATTGATTGAATGGATAAGGCTTGTTCAAGAAGACGTTGAACAGTTGGTTGATCGGGTTGCCCTGAGCGTCGGTGTCCTGGCAGAAACCATTGTCGTCAAAGCCAGTGATGCAAAGAGCGGAGAAATCGCCGGCGCGTTCAGCTTCAGACGGCACAGTCGACGAATCCGTTTCGCCTTGGTGATTGCGGAAGCCCTCGTAATATCCGAAGAAAAATGTCTTGTCCTTGCGAATCGGGCCGCCAAAAGTTCCACCAAACTGGTTTTGCTTCAATGGCTCGGTCGTGTTTGCGAAGTAGTTGGTCGCATCGAAAGCGTCGTTGCGCAGGAACTCCCACACGGCTCCGTGGTAGGCGTTCGTCCCAGAGCGCGTGACGATGTTGGTCGTGGAGCCCAGAGTATTTCCGAATTCCGCATTAGCATTGTGCGTCAGGATCTTGAACTCAGTGATGGCATCAACTGGCGGCTTAAGAACGAAGCCTCCATCCACACCATTAAAGTTGTTGGCGCCGTCGATCAGGAAGTTGTTGGACTCAGGCCTCTGCCCGTTGACTGAATACGCCTGGCCGTCGCGCAATGATCCTCCGGCCTCGGCAAGACCTGGAGTGATGGGAACTACGCCCGGCTGCAGCAGTCCCAATTGCGAGAAGTTCCGCCCGTTGAGTGGCAGTTCTTCGACGTCGCGCTGGGTAACAGTCTCGCCAAGACCCGTTACCGTCGCCTGAATTAATTGAGCGTCGGCCTGCACTTCGATCTTCTGGGTTTCCGCGCCGATTGTCAGACGGACCGGAACCGTGGCGGTCGCGTTCACATCGAGGAAGATTCCCTGCTGTATGTACGACTGGAATCCCTTCCCCGTGACCTGCAGCTTGTAGTGGCCGACCGGAAGCTCCAAAAGAACGTAGCTTCCAGAATGATCGGTGACGGCACTCCGCGTCAGTCCTGTTTCTGTCTGTGTGGCGGTGATCGATGCGCCCGCGACCGCGGCGCCCGCCGGATCGATCACAGTTCCGCGGATGCTTCCGGTGATTTGCTGCGCGGCAGCGGGCAGCGACATGAGCAGAATCAGAACTGCACGAAACAGACTCTTGCAGGCAGATGTTGATGTTGGCACGTTTCTCCCCTGGACAGCGGACCCATTCGATTTGCAAAACAGGCATCCCCGTCCGCTTGGCTTTCAAAAAGCCACACGCCTGACAGGGAGCGCGCGTTTTTCCGGGACCCCCAACGTCCGCAGAAGGAATGAGCAGCGAAACGTTAACGGAGCTTAGAACAGCGGCACAATAACGAAAAAATACTAGCCGTACTCAGAGGACTCAATTCACCTCGAGCCTTAACCTTAGTTGCCGCGCCAGGTTATCGATGGCTCGAATCTTTTCCGCCGCAAATATCGGCACGTCTGGAACCGCCATCGCCAGTTCACAGGAAAGCAGCATGACCGTGAGAGCCTCACTCATCTCGCTGTGCATCTGTTCGGCGATAGCACGACGGGCTGCGGCTTCTTCGCGTTTACGGCGATGCAAAGCGGAGCGCACTTCGCGCAACAGGCGATCCATTCCAGTAACGGCGAAGTTGATGTACACCGGGAAGGCCGTGCCCAAATGTTCGATCATCTGGTCGCTTTCTTCGGGATCGTTTTCGAGAAGAAATTGATCGATGACGGCGGCTGAATACGGGTACTCCCGGAGCCGAGTGGCAGCCTCTTGCACGGACTGTGCCCAATGCGTCTCCTGGCTGGTGGCAGCATGCAAGGAATCAGCGAATTCAGGGCCTCTGGATTGCGGAGTTATGAGTAGAATCATGTCCTTTCCGATTGCACGTCTGCAGCCACATCTGCGCCGCTGAAAATAGGGCGTTTAGTTTCTCCAACAATTCGCCAGCTTCCCAATGCGGCACGCTCGCGTTCAGATTCGGGTTTATGCCAGGTCCTGAATCGCGTAATCCTTGAGCTTGCGATAAAGGGTCGTCTTTCCAATTCCCAATAATCGCGCCGCCTGCAGCTTGTCGCCGTTGAGTTCCGTAATGGCGTGCAGAATAGTCTGCTTTTCCAATTCTGCGATCGGGATGATCTTCGACTGTCCGTTGCCATTTCCGTTGCCGTTTGAGGAATGCGGCACCGGCACGCTTGCGATCTCCCGAGGCAGGTCCATGACGTGGATCAATGGACCACTGGTAAACGCGTAGCTGCGCTCGAGGCAATTCTCCAGCTCCCGTACATTGCCCGGCCAGTCATACGCCAGCATTGCCTTCAAAGCTTCGTCAGTGAGCGCTTTCTCCTGCGCTGACGTTCGCGCCATCCGCTCCATGAAGTGCGCAGTCAGAAGAGGAATGTCCTGCCGCCGTTCGCGTAGCGCGGGAATCCGCAAGCTGAGTACGTTGAGACGGAAGTAAAGATCGCGCCGGAACGAGCCTTGCATGACGGCCTGCTCGAGATCGCGGTTGGTTGCCGCGAGAATGCGAACGTTGATCGGGATTCGTTTCGTGCTCCCCACAGGACGGATTTCCTTTTCCTGGATGGCACGCAGCATCTTCGCTTGCAGATCGACAGGAAGTTCTCCGACTTCGTCGAGGAAGATCGTTCCGCCCTCGGCCATCGCCATCAGCCCATCTTTCGATTGGTTGGCTCCGGTGAACGCCCCCTTCACATATCCGAAGAGTTCACTCTCGATCAAAGTTGGAACCAGAGAGCCACAGTCGACCGGAATGAACGGCTTATCGCGGAAGGGCCCCGAGTAGTGAATCGAACGCGCGACCAGCTCTTTGCCCGTGCCGCTCTCGCCGAGAATTAGAACCGGGTGGATGCTATTGGCTGCTTTGGCAATGATTCGGTAGAGCTTTTCCATCTCCGGGGCCCGGCCCACGATTCCGCCGAATCCCTGTTTGGATTTCACTTTCTCGCGCAACATCCGGTTCTCCGATTTCAACTTCAAGTGACTCGCCACTCGCTCCAGCAGAAGCTTCAGCTCGTCCACACTGAACGGCTTGGTCACGTAGTCGTACGCACCGTGTTTCATGGCCTGCACCGCGGATTGCACCGTACCGTAACCGGTCACCACGATCACAACGGCATCGGGCCTGCGCTCCTTGATGCGTCGGAGCGCGTCCAAACCTCCCGTTCCGGGCAGACGCAAATCGAGCAGCACTGCATCGAATGTCTGCATGTCGAGTAGGCGGTAGGCCTGCTCGGCCGAATCCGCGATACAGGCGGAAAAGCCCAGGGAGTGCGCCACCTCACGGCAAGCCTCGCGGATCGATCGCTCATCGTCGACGATCAGAAGGTTCAGGAAGTTGGCAGGTTCGATCTGCGGTGTAACTGCAATCGGGCTCAATGCTGCTGAAGTCATGTCTCTAGTCCTCGTTTAGGGATGAATGTGCTTGCGAATTACCTTCGGACGGCAAACGATCTCCGTCGCAAAAACTTGGGGACACTTCTGGCACGAGCGGCAGCAACACGCTGATGCGCGTGCCGCACGCCGGCTGACTGTCGACGTGGATCAATCCGCCGCTCGTCGCCACAATGTCGTAAACCGTGGCGAGCCCCAACCCTGTGCCCTTGCCCGCCTTGGTCGTAAAGAATGGCTCGAAGACATGTGAACGAACTGACTCGTCCATGCCGAGGCCGTTGTCTTCCACGGCCAAAAGGGCACACGGCAGATAGGCATCGCGGCTTTGTCCGACGCCACCTGGGGCCAGGACCTGTACTCTGCAATTGGCGGTTTCGATCGTGATTTGTCCGCCGCGGGGCATCGCGTCCCGGGCGTTCAACACTAGGTTGAGCAGAATCTGCTGCGCCTGCGTCGGATCCATCCGCGTCAGACCCAGCTTGGAATCGAGACGCAACCGCAGTTCGATGTTTTCTCCGGTCAGGCGATCAAGAAGGTCGCGCATGCCTTCGGCGATTTCATTCAGTGAGATTGGCCGTGTCTCCGAAGTTCGTGGGCGCGCAACGGACAGCAACTGGCGCACAAGCCCCGTCGCTTGCAGGCCTGCCTTGCGGATTTCATCTGCATACTTTCTCGCGCGATGGCTCGGCTCCAGGCCGGCAATGAGCAAATCACAGTAAAGGAGCACCCCCGTCAGCAGATTGTTGAAGTCGTGCGCCACTCCGCCTGCCAGGCGTCCCATCGCCTCCAGACGGCCAGCCTGACGGAGGCGCTGCTCTGCCGCCGCCATACCGGGCATCTCCTCCGCCAGAAGCGCAGCGGAGTTGTGCGCTCCGCTTTCGTCTTGAACTCTCCACGCCGTCCAGCGAAGCAGGCGGTGGTCCCCCGTCGCGGGTTCGGAGTCCAGATAAAAGCTATCCCGCTCTCCGGAGAACAATTCTGAAATCAATCGTGAGGCCTGGGATCGATCCCGCGGGTGGATCAGAGTTACAACCGCCACCGGCTCATCCCTCGCCTCCAGTCCTAGAAGTTTCTGGAATACCGGATTGAAGGCGGTCAGATGACCTTCAGACTCGATCAGAGCGAAACCGGCGGGAGCATTCGCCAACGTTAGAGGCAATGCCTTTGACACTTCGCGCCTACGGGATACTTCTGCTACAGCACTCATATCTCTACTCTGCTCGGGAAATTCTCAGAAGGGGACGGATATTCAGCGATCCGATACCTGCGTTTTTCCCGAAATGGGAACCGTAGGACTCGATGTCCGACGCCCATTCCGGCTCACTATAGAAAGGAAGGCCTGTGATTGCTAAGTGCAGATGTCACTAAAACGAGAAATCTTCCTGTGGAAAACTCAAAAAAATGCAAATTATCGGGTGGAGGCGGTGTTCTGGGGACCCAAAAAGGCAGATTCGGTCAACCGGAAGGTGAGACGACGTCCTTTTTCCAGGTGAATCAAAGGATCAGATTCGTCGCCGGCTGGGATTTGCCGGGCATACAGACTAGCGGTTTGAAGATGGACCTCTGATTGCCCGGAGTGGACGGATTCCAGAATCAGCCGAACATACCGCCGGTCCGGCTTGATATTGGAAATCCGGGTCGATTGGACACGCCCGACGACGGTGGCTCCGCGCGGGATCAGCATAGCGCCGTCCACCACGACCGGCTCGGCAACGATGGCTTCGAAATCCTCCTTGCTTAAAGGGCCGCCCGCATTGATGGACTCATTCAGCCGTACAGTCAGCAGTGTTCCCGGTGGGAGCGTCTGGGAACTGTGAAATGGGAGATTGCCGTCGGGGCTCGCGGTCCCCTGAGAGGCGGATGCTGATTGAGGGGATGGAGTGCCGGGCGTTATTTCCGGATCCTGAAAAGGGGCTTGCGCCGCTGGCGTCTCGGCTTCACTAGGCACCCCATTCGGCCGAGTACAGGCTGCCGTTGACAATAGCGCGACGATGACCGGCATGACCAAAGTACGGGCACTACGCAACCGGCTCATCCAGGACATATTCGCGCCGCAGGGCTTGCAATTAGAAGTGGCAAGCCGAATACCACTCCCCATCTCATTGAATCAATGAGTTGGGATAGCACGTTTATGGAATTCGTGTAGATTTTTCCACAGGCCGGACGATTTGATTCAGATGCATAGGAACATAAAAATGAGGAGGGCAATTCTGCCCTCCTCTTTATTCTGCTGCGCCGCAACCCGATTACGGCTTGGTCGCGGGCTTTTTGGTGGTTCCCTTCTTGGCAGCCGGCTTGGCCTGACTCTGACGGCCTCCGATCAGAGTCAGTGCATCGGTCGCGTTGAACGGGAATTGGCGGACCGACGTTTCGTTCGCTCCGGCGGCGTTCAATGTCACGTCAACGCGGCGATTGCTCGCCATGCGGATGACATCGATCTTCGCCAGCGCCCGCTTACGTTCTTCGGTCGTCAATTCGGTGTTCTGCATGACTGATTCCTTCACCTGGTCGGTAGTCAGGTTGCGCTCGGCACCGAAAGCCTTGGTGTCGATCGCAGACTCAGGAACCCCCTGCTCCACCAGGAAGCTCTTCACCCGGGCCACGCGACGTTCGGTCAGGGCCTGGTTGAAGGCGGCGCTTCCACGATGGTCAGCGTGACCTTCCAGTGTGAGGTGCGCATCCGATTTGGCTTGACTGTACTTCTTGAAATCGGCTGCCAGACCCATCAGCGTTTGCTGCTGGCTCGGAAGCAGGCCACCGGTTGGATCCTTTGCGCTGGGCTGAGCTGTGGGGAAGTAGACACTGTGCAGCGCCAAACGCGCCTCGAGCGCCCTGTCAACCGGCGGAGGAGGCGGATTCTTAATGCTGACCTGGGTCGAAGCTTGCGCATTTAGGCCGCGCGAGTCTGTACAGGTTGCCGTGACCGTGACTGTCCCTGGGGCAAGTCCAGCGGTATTGAGAGTTGCGGAATTCCCGCTGCCGGATACTGTTCCTTGCGTGGAGGTCCAGTTCGCGACCGATACCGGAACACTGTCAGGACTCGTGCAGTCTGCGGATACGTTCACTGCTCCGCCAGGCGTCAATTCGGTCGGACTCGCCGACAAACTCATGGTCGGCGGATTCTTCGGTGGAAGCGGCTTCACCGTGTATGTTGCCGAGCACGAAGCCTCGTTCGCCTTGCTGGCCTTGGGATCGGTGACATGCGCAGTCAATGTGTACGTGCCAGGCGGGACATCGGTGGTGTCAATGCTGGCCGTTGTGTCTTTGCCGGTAACTTTGCCACCATTGCCGCTCCAGGCATAAGTGACCGTATGCTTCGGATTGAAGTTGCTGGCCGAGACCGTCGCGGAGAGCGGTTCGCCAACCATCACCTCAGTCGGTTGCACTGTGCAGGCGGCAGTCGGCAGTACTGGCGCCTCACCACCCCAGCTCAGCACAACGCCGGTTCGCAGGCGCACCCCTTTCAACGATGGCCGGCGCAAGTCCCCGAATTCGGGACCTGCCAAGTCGGAAAAATTGTGTCTCGCCCAGACGTAATCCGCCTCGACCAAACGGAGTGAAATCATTTTTGTAAGCGGAAGATCGATGCCTCCGCCGAGAATCGTTCCGATTCCGTTGGAGCGCTTGGCAACGTCGGCGACCGCCAGCCGGTTATAGCTCACCAGGGCATGAGCAAAAAAATTGATGTTCTCGGCTCGCAACATAAACCGCGGTCCGGCCGAGAGAGTCATTTCGTAGTTCCCTTGGTTCCAGTTGTGGCCCACATCAAACTCCGCTGCCCAGTGTGGATCGAAGTTATACCCCAATGCGAAACCGACGCCCCTTGGCATATCGGGAAGGATGAACGGCGTCGGATTGTTGGGATCACTGAAAGCGGCGGGTACGGTGCCGCCTGGATGAAGCCATTGATAACCAGCGAAGAGATCCCACTTGGGAGTGGTAGGTTCTTGTGCGAGTGTTGTACCACAGAACAAAATCACGGTTGCCAAAGCAAACACACATGCGAGTGCCACGCGTGCGTGTGTAGGCTTGCAAATTGTCATTATGCCCTCCAAGAAATCGGTTTCACCGGATGTAACGCAACCCGACATTCCATGGGAAGTGACCGCAAACTGAGAAGAACGATATTCTAGACTGGGACGTAAAATTCTATCTCACAGCAGCTTAAAGCGAAAGTATTGCGACTCAGGAATGTCAACGAAAAGCAACCGCACCGTTACGGGTCGTCTCAAAATGAAAACTTGGGTTTGCGGCGGCTAGGCTCCTGTCCCCTGCGGACCTTGCCCGACTGGGGCGGGCCGCGTATCGTTGGGGATTCAAACCATGGCTTCCCACAGTGGCAGGCCTTGGGGGTGAAGTAAAAGGGGCAGAGGCAAGAATTAGCCAAATGAGCCAAGAAAAAGTCCTGATTGTGGAAGATGAAGAGAATGAACGCTCTGGGTTGGCAGAGCTGGTAACCTCCTGGGGTTTCCGTGTTGATACCGCCCAAGACGGAGCCGAGGGCCTGGAAAAGGCGCAGCAGTGGTCGCCTTCCATCGTGATCACCGATCTCAAAATGCCCCGCATGGGAGGCATCGAACTACTCGGCCATCTCGCCGAACAGGCCCAGACAATCGCGGTCATCCTTGTGACTGCGCAGGGGACCATCGACAGCGCCGTGCAAGCCATGCGAATGGGTGCGTACGACTACATCACCAAGCCGATCGACACTAACCGGCTGCGCACTATTCTTTCGAACGCTTCCGCACTCCTCGGCACCCGTGCTGAACTTGAGGCAACACGGCGTCGGCTGCGAGATAGCGGTTCTCTCGGTCGGCTGAGTGGGGCCTCGCGCAAGATGCAGGAAATCTTTCGGCTCATCGAGATGGTCGCTCCCAGCACCGCTTCGGTTCTGATCACAGGAGCGAGTGGAACCGGAAAGGAGCTCGTTGCCCGAACCATCCACGAACTCAGCCCCCGCAAGGACAGGCCATTCGTCGCTATCAACTGCGCTGCCATTCCCGAAACCCTGATGGAAAGCGAAATCTTCGGCCACGAGAAGGGCGCGTTCACCGGAGCTTTGGAACGGCGTACTGGCTGCTTCGAACTTGCGGAAGGTGGAACGTTGCTCCTGGACGAGATTGGCGAGATGCCAGTCGGAACTCAGGCAAAGCTCCTGCGCGTGCTGGAGGATCGCAAGCTGCGGCGGCTAGGCAGCAAAGTGGAGACATCGGTTGACGTCCGGGTACTTGCCGCAACCAACAAGATTCCTGACGAGGCTGTGGCGCGCGGGGAGTTGCGCAGTGATCTTTATTACCGGCTCAATGTTTTCAATATCCATATGCCTCCACTGCGCGAACACAAGGAGGATATCGCCGGGCTGGTACAGTTGCTGCTTTCAGAGATGAGTGGAAAGCACGGGCGCAAAGTCACGGCTGTCAGTGAAGCCGTGCTCAACCAGTTCAACACTTATGCTTGGCCCGGAAACGTGCGCGAATTGCGCAACACGATCGAGCGTGCCGTGATCGTCTGTGATACCGGCATGATCGAGACCAAGCATCTACCGCCTGGGTTTGGTCAGGCTCCGCTGCGCACAACGGCCAACGATCCGGATGCCGTCCGTCTAGGCGTGGGCACTACCGTGGAAGAAGCGGAGAAAATGCTCATCCTGAAGACGCTCGAAGCGACGAGCAACAACAAGACGCGCGCCGCTGAGATTCTTGGCATTAGCCTGAAGACGCTTCATAACAAGTTGAAGGAGTATGGCAGCACCGCTGCCGAAGTGACGCCCGGTAAAGAAGAAGTGCCGAGTAGCTAAGGCTGCTTTCTCTGACGCAGACCTTTCTTCACCATGCTGCGACGCAAAACCATCATCGTGCTGGTCATCACTCTCATGGTGACGGCCATGGTGACCGCGTTTTCGTATCTCTACATCTCGCAGATTTTGCGGCTGCGGATCGCAAGCGCGTTCGAGACGGCAACCAATCTCACGCATCAATTGGCCTACGCAGCTGGCAACGCGGTGCCTGACTTCGGAAGCACGAAGATCGACACTAGCGACCCCGTCGCGTTGCGCCGCGCGCTCACCGATTTTGTTCAGACCGATGTGGACCTGAACAATCTGCTGCAGTCCGACCCCGGCGATTGGCGTTACATCTACGACGTCGCTATCGTCGACGTCAGCGGAAGGGCCTTGTTGCATACAAATGCCAGCCTCGTGGGAAAAGTAATCCCTCAGCGGACCAAGTTCGAGGAGGTCGTCAGCGCAAGTTTCCGCGAGCAGATCCGGCTTGTTTTCAGCCCCGCCCAGGTTTACGACGTGACCTATCCGCTGGTATTGAATGGCTCTCCCTTCGGCACGATTCGCATGGGAGTGCAGACGATCTTCCTGAAAAGTGAAGTGCAAACCAGGTTGATGCGGTCGCTGTATATCTCAATCACCTTGATCTTTGTCTCGCTACTGCTCGCCGCCGTGATTTCCAACATCGCTTTCGGCCCTCTGAAAGAAATCAACCGCAATCTAGACAGCGTGACCGCTGGAGAGGCCGACCTCTACAGCAGCGAGTCCCAGCACGATGAGTACGGACTGGTCTCTCTCAAGATCGCCAATCTGGGCCGGCAGATCCGTGACAGCAAGGAAATCTTTTCGGCGCTCAAAGACAACGTCGACCAGCTTATGGCGAAGCTGCAGGATGGACTGATGCTTTTCGCCCGAGACTCCCGAGTCGTTCTAGTAAGTGCTCCCGTTGAGGCCTTTCTCGGCAGGCCTCGCGGCGAATTGCTGGGGCACACTGTGCAGGAAGTGTTCGACCGCGACTCGCTCCTTGGAGCTGCCTTGCTCGATGCTTTCGAACGCCGACGGCCGATGTTGCAACGCGAATTCGATGTTGTTGGGGGCAAACGGGTACAGGTCTCTCTGGACTTCGTGCAGGAAAAAACGTCTCAGATTGGCGCACTCCTGATCATGCGCGATACGGAGCCGGCGCGGCGTATCGGGGACGAGATCGAGATGTCGCGGCGCCTTTCGGCCAGCGGCCGGCTCACACGCGGCGTCGCACACGAGGTCAAAAATCCTATCAATGCCATCGTGCTCCACCTGCAACTGCTGCAAAACAAGCTTGCCAGCCAGGAGCCCGATACCCGCCGCCACATGGACATCATCGACAGTGAGATCCGGCGCCTGGATCGCGTCGTGCAGACCCTCGTGGATTTCACCCGTCCACGGGACCTGCATCTGGAGGACATCGACTTCCGCCGGCTTCTCGAAGACGTCGCCCAACTGGCGGCGCCAGATGCTGAGCAACACGGCGTCACAATTGAGCGTCATATGCCCGATCACTCCCTTCCCGTAAAGGTGGATATCGATCTAATGAAGCAGGCGATGCTCAACGTGGTGATCAACGGAGTACAGTCGATGACCGGAGGTGGACTGCTGACGATTTCAGCACACCAGGAAAACAATATGGTGGTCGCCGAGGTGCAGGATCAGGGTGGGGGCATCCCAAGGGACCTTCACGACAAAGTTTTCGAACTCTACTTTACGACCAAGAAGGAAGGTAGTGGGATCGGCTTGGCGCAGACATACCAGATTCTGCAATGGCACTATGGCAGCGTAGACTTCGAATCGATCGAATTCGCTGGCACCGTGTTCCGCTTTCAGATTCCCCTGTCGGACGGATCGGAACCGGCCAGTACGGATGACACCGCAAGCGCAACAACCTCGCAGAGCGGGGATTGAGACCGCGTATATTGGCGCACAAATCTCAGTGTTTCGATAGCCGCCGGCCAGCCCCGGAGCGTAAAATAAACAAGAATCGGCTTTTGACTACACGGGACCCTCGCATGACTCTGGCCGGTGCAATTCTGCTGTTCAGCATCTCCTGTACAAGCCAACTTTTCAGCCTGGATCGGCTGTTTGAGCAATCCACTGGGAACACCAGCAGCGCCTCGGAGAATCAGACTCCGGCGCCAACGACGACGCAGCCTGAATCTTCCAAACCCGGCACACCGGCGAAGCCTACGGCCGCGAAGCCACATTCCACAACAAAGAAGTCGCAGCCCAAAAAGAAAGTGGTCCTGTCCAACTGCGATACGGCGCAGGCGCCTGCCGCCTCGACACCAAGCTCGTCGAATCCGCCGACCGGATTGCAGGATCCAACCAACGCAGATGCCGCATCTGCACCAGCAACCGCACCCGTTCCTCCGAAGAACTGTCCTCCCCCGAAAATTGTTGTGCGTCAGGGAGGAACTTCCGAACAAAGCATTCAGCTTGCAGGCGGAGATCAAGGTTCCCCGAAAAAAGATTCCGTGAATCAAATGCTGGAATCGACGGAAGGGAATCTCAAGAAGATTTCTGGGCAATCGCTCAACACAACGCAGCAGGATACGGTCTCGCAGATCCGCCAGTTCATGGATCAATCCAAAGAAGCACTCGCGGGCGGCGACATGGAACGCGCTCACACGCTCGCATGGAAAGCGCAGTTGCTGTCCGAGGATCTTGTCAAGCCTCCCAAATAGTACTGGTAGATTCTTGCGGGTGCTACTTCCCTGCTTTGGCGCGCGCCGAGTTCACCTTTGCCAGTAGGTCCTGTGACAGCGACTGCAGTGGTCCTTGAATCTTTGCTGCCTCGGTCAGGACTTCGCGCGCCTCAGTGAGTTTGTTCAGCTTCCCATAGGCAGAACCCAGACCGTAGAGCGAACTCGCGTACTGCTGTTCGTCCTGGCCTTTGAGCAATCCCGAAGCCGTCTTGAATTCGGTGATTGCGGAGGTCGTCTTGTCCTGTTTGAAATAGGCCCACCCGATAATGTTGTGAGCGGCTCCCGCTGACATTTTGTGGACCTTGTCCGCATCGGGCGCGTCCGCCTTAGCCACATCGACAGCCTTCTGTGCATACGAAATCGCCTTCGCCGAGCTGTTCGCCTCGGCATAATGGTTCGCCAACAACAACAAGGCTGTCAGAGAGTTCGGATCAGTGGCGAGAATTTTCTCTCCAAATGCCACCAGCCGTGCCTGGTCGTTCAACTGACCTGGCCCGAGCGTATAGAGGGCATAGTTCGTAACCTGAGCGCCAAACTTCGAATCCGGGAAAGCTGCAGTGAACTTCTCGATTTCGGCCATGCGGCTCTTGGGATCGGTTTCCGACGTGATGAAGTTAAAGCCACTCGTCTCGAGAAAATCGCAACTGTTCTGCGCCTGCGTCTTCTCGTCTGACACCTTGCGAGCGAAATCCTCGTCGCTCATACCTTCAGGCTTGGACTGCTTGGCGATGGACTGGCACACTTCACCGCCTTTCGCGGCATATTCAATCAGCTTCGCACTGTTCTTCGCTTGTCCCGCCGCACTGGCCTGCGAAACAAGTATGTCGAGATTGTGGGGGGATGCCGTGAGCGCCTTGTCTCCGTAGTCAAGCGCCTTGTTCAGATCTCCGCTCGCCTGGTAGGCCTGCGAAAGCTGCCAGTTCCCATACGCGACCGCCTGAGGGTTCGATGAGAACTTCTGGACGAAATCCTCATACATTGGGATCTTCTTAGCATTGTCCTGCTCATTGGAAATGGCCTGCAGGGCGTGATCCTCATCCGTTCCAGCCGCAATCACAATGCGATCGATCTGGGCTCCGGCATGGGAAACCAGAAATGCGAAAACGAAACAAACTGCCAGGAGCGATCCGTTCCAGCGTCTCATAAGCCCGCCTCCGGGTTGTGCGCGAGATGACTGACTTCCGAGTAGCAGGCGAATCCTAGCGCCGAACGCCTTTGCGCGCAAGGGCCAGCGTCACCGAAATTGTGGATTCGTAATTGATGATTGTCGATTCAAACGTCGACGACAAAAATCTCGGATTTTCAATCAACAATCCATAATCAGCAATCAACAAGCTTGCAACTTCTTAGACACCCGGTAGTGAATTCCCGCTCCCTCGGCTAAAGTAGAGAGATGCGTGCCAGTTTCAGTAATCGCTCGTTGCGTTTCGTCTTTGCTGCCAACCTCATTTCGATGGTGGGCAGCGGGATGAACTCCGCCGCGGTTGCCTGGTACATCCTCAAGGCCACGCATTCCGAGATGGCTCTCGGCACTTTCGCCGTTCTGCAGACCGTTCCGGCGATGCTCATGTTGCCCTTCACCGGAGTCGTAATCGATCGGGAAGACCGCCGGCGCCTGGTGATGTGGCTCGACATAATTCGTGCACTGATCATTGTCACCGTTGCCATTCTCGCCTTCCGCGAGCAAGTCAAGGTTTGGCAGCTCTACCTGATGAACACGTTGGTCGCAGCCGGCTTCTGGATGTTCTGGCCGACGATTACCGCCTTGGTCCAGGAACTGACGCCTGAGGGCCAGTTCGTGCAATCGAACACCTTTCTGCTCGCCGGAGTGCAAGGTGGTTTTCTCATTGCAGGCGCTATCGTTGGATTTATCTACGACCACATCGGTCTGGGCGGCGTTCTCATACTCGACGTGTCCACTTACGTCGTGTCGTTCCTCTGCTATTTCGCGGTGCGCAAAGGGAAGCACATCGTGTTGCGACCGCAGGAATTGAAGGCCGACATCGTTGCTGCGGAAAGCCAACTGGAAAGATTCTGGCGCGAGATGCGGGAAGGATTGCATTTTCTGCGGGATCATCGGGCCGTGGTCTTGCTCGGCATCAGCTGGGCTCTGTTTCTTGGCGCGATGATTACTGGAGTCGTTGTGACTCCATCACTGAGCGATCGCGTGTTTCACGCCGGTGCCAAAGGATATGGCTGGCTTAACGCCGGATGGGGCATGGGAGCTTTCATCAGCGCTCTCTATGCTCCGCAGATCATCGCCCGCATTGGCGGACGAAAATCAGTAGCGTTTTCGATGGCGATCTTGTCCGTGTGTGTCGCATTCGCGCCCATCTCAGGATTCCTGTTGCTCGCGATATTGACCTACTTCGTGATGGGCTCGGCGCGCGGTGTAGGCGGCGTGGCCATGAATACCAGCCTGATGGAGATGGTGCCCAAGCACCTCATGGGGCGCGTGCAGAATGCCTTCTACTTCGCGGGTACGTTCCTGCAACTGGTGCTTGCCATCGCTGTTGGCACGGTGGCGCAGAAAGTCAGTCTCGTCGTCGCCTTCGCGATTCTAGGATGCGTTTATGGCCTCTCATTCGTTGCCTCGAGCATTCCAGTGCGAGAACGAGTTCATGAGGAGATGGCCGCGGACTAAGTAAGCAAATTGTTGATCGCTGATTGCTGATTGCTGATTGCTGAATAAAAGCCAAAAAGCATTAGGGCTTCTCAATCAAAAATCAACAATCAACAATTGCTGCTCCTGTTATCCTTTTTATTTCCCAAGGAGAACTATGTCCCCTGATCTACAAGGCAGGAATGCCGTTGTCTTCGGAGTCGCCAACAAGCGTTCGATCGCGTGGTCGATCGCACAAGGACTGCACGCCGCCGGCATGAAGCTTGCGATCACGTATCAGAACGAGCGCCTCGAGCAGGAAGCCAAGGACCTCATCCTCTCCCTGCCGGGCACCGACGCCTACATGTGCGACGTCTCGAAAGATGAAGACATTGCCCGCCTCTTCGCCACGCTCAAGGAGCGCAACGGCAAGATTCACACTCTCGTTCACTCAGTCGCGTATGCTCCCGCCGACGAACTCAAGGGAAATTTCGTCGATACATCGCGCGAAGGATTCCGCGTCGCACTGGACGTAAGCGTTTATTCGCTGATCGCCGTAGCACGCGCCGCGGCCCCGCTTATGACCGATGGTGGATCGATCATCACCATGACCTACTACGCTTCCGAGAAAGTCGTCCCTCGCTACAACGTCATGGCGATCGCCAAAGCCGGCCTGGAATGTTCTGTGCGGTATCTGGCCTACGAACTGGGCAAGGACAGAATCCGCGTGAATGCCATATCCGCCGGCCCGATCAAGACGCTGGCCGCTCGCGGCATCGCCGGCTTCGGCGATATGCTGCGCGAGCATGAAGAGCGCGCCCCGCTGGGCCGCCGCGTTGAGATTGAAGAAGTGGGATCGACAGGAGTCTTCCTGGCTTCCGATGCCAGCAGTGGCATCACCGGCGAAGTGATCTACGTCGACTGCGGCTACAACATCATGGGCTTCTGAGGCAGTTATCAGTTCTTCGTTCGTCGGGTTCTTTGCTAAAAGAGGGTGCATTACTTCTCCCGAAGTTGCGAGCAAGCGGGAACTCCGACAGTCAGTCGCTGCATTGTTCGCGCGTGAGAGGTTCCTCCGTTCTCGCGATATACTCCTCAACCATGACTCTGAAGGGCCGAATTCCTTCTTGTATTCTCTTCGTGCTGCTTGCGCTCCCCACGACACTCGCCCAAACTTCTTCCCGGGCCGCCACAGTGATCGACTCGATGCCGCAAGCGAAAACGATTTCGGAAGCCGCCATCTCGCCCGACGGGACGCGCGTTGCGTATATTCTCAACGGCCGCCTCTCTGTCGTTTCGCTCAACGACAGCACGAGCCGCTCGATCGAAGTGGATGGCAAGCTCGAGCTCCGACGCGCAGCCTGGTCGCCAGATTCGAAACAACTGGTGTTTCTCGCCGACCTGGCGACAGAGGCGCCTTCGGCACAGTTGTGGACCGCTCCCGCCGACGGTGGCACTCCGGCGAAGCGTGCCGATCTTAAAGGAAATGCCGATGCCCCAAGCTTCTCTCCCGACGGCACGAAACTCGCGCTGCTCTTTATCGAAGGCATGCCTCGCCAATCGGGTCCGCTTCAGCCGATGACTCCGCTCGCCGGCGTGATCGGCAACAAGATCTACGAGCAACGGCTCACCACGGTAGATCTCAGCACGAATGTCGTCACCCAGGTCACTCCCGCCGACATGTACATCTACGAGTACGATTGGACGCCCGACGGGCAAGGCTGGTGGGCCACGGCGGCGCACGGCTCCGGTGACGCCAACTGGTATGTCGCCCGTCTCTACCACATCCCGGTCAAGTCCGGCGAGATGCACGAGATCTACACGCCCAAGCTGCAAATCGCCGAGCCCAAAGTCTCCACGGATGGTAAGCACATAGCCTTCATCGAAGGTCTAATGAGCGACGAAGGCTCGACGGGCGGCGAGATTTTCGTGCTCACCGTCGCTGGTGGCAAAGTGCAGAATCTCACGCCGCACATCAAAGTCTCACCGTCGTCGTTAACGTGGACTGCTCCCGACCGCATCACCTTTGGAGAGAACATCGACGGCAAATCCGGCTTTGGCACAGTGAACCTGGCGGGCGAGGTGAAACAGGTCTGGAGCGAAGACGAATTCGTAGGACGGGCTTCCTTCGCGCGTGACGGCACAACCACCACGGTGGTTCGCCAGTCGTTCAGTACTCCTCCGGAACTATGGGCAGGTTCGATCGGAGTCTGGAAGCAGATCACAACGCTCAATACCGACATTAAGCCGGCCTGGGGAGTCGCCCACAACTACCACTGGATGAATGGTAACCAGCGGGTGCAGGGATGGCTGATGTTTCCCAAGGATTACGATGCGAGTAAGACGTATCCGCTCGTGGTCAATGTCCACGGCGGACCTTCGGCAGCCTGCGGCGCGCACTGGGACACGCGAATCATGGGCGCTCAGTCGGCCATGGGATACTTCGCGCTTTGTCCAAACCCGCGCGGCAGCTACGGGCAAGGCGAGGCCTTCACGCAGGGCAACGTGAAGGATTTTGGCGGAGGCGATTTCCGCGACATCATGACCGGAGTCGATGCAATTCTGAAGGAATATCCCGTCGATCCTCGACGCCTTGGCATCCGTGGACACAGCTACGGCGGCTACATGACCATGTGGGCCGAAACGCAAACCCACCGCTTCGCCGCGGCGGTCGCGGGCGCTGGTCTCTCCGATTGGCTGAGTTACTACGGAGTAAACGAAATTGACGAGTGGATGATTCCCTTCTTCGGTAAGTCTGTGTACGACGATCCCGCAGTTTATGCGAAGAGCGACCCCATGCACTTCGTGAAGAATGTGAAGACGCCAACGCTCATCCTGGTCGGCGACAGCGACGGAGAGGTTCCGATGGAGCAGTCGGTGGAATGGTGGCACGCGCTCGAAACCTTAAAGGTACCGACGCAGTTCGTTGTCTACCCCCACGAAGGCCATGTCTTCGTTAATCCAGCCGACTGGCGGGATTACTTCGTGCGCTCGCTGGATTGGTTCGATCAGTGGTTTGGGAAGGCTGGAGATGGAACGACGAAGTAATTGGTTCCCACACGACACAGGCTGGAAACGACTAGTGTTTGTGTTTTTCGCCGCAGCGATCCTGTTCTCGATGGTACGGGAGTGGAGCGCACCGTCGGCCTGCGTAAGAATCTCAACGGCTCGCTTTGGTGGATCAACTACTTGACGATCTAATGCTAATCCTTCTCCCGCTCTCCCCTTCGCGTTCCAGCGTGATCTCCACATCCCGCTCGCGCACGAAGCGCGGGAATTTCTCTCCCCACTCAATCAGCAGGATGCTGTCGTCCGCGCGAAGATCGTCGAGCGCTAGGGTGTCCAGTTCCCGCTGCGTGTCGATGCGATAGAGATCGATGTGATAAAGGTTCGCACGCGGCCCGCGATATTCGTGGATCAGAGTGAACGTGGGACTGGTAACATCTTCCTCGGCTGCTGCCTCGAACGCCGCGGCAATTCCCTTCACCAGCGTAGTCTTGCCCGCTCCCAGGTCGCCTCGGAGGAGGACCAGTTTTGGCGGGGCGAGCAGTTCCACCAGGGTCCTTCCGAATGCGATCGTCTCCTCGGCCGAATGCGTCGTGACTTCGCGGAGCAGTTCGCTCGCTCTGGTGTCGGTGCTCACTTCATCCAGTATAGAACCAGAGTTGTTTGGCTTTCAGAAGTGCTCCTGTGGTGTATGGAGCGGAAGATCCAAGACCATAAAGGACATGAAGGATCACGAAGGAAAGCTCTTGGAGTTGAGAACTTCGTGATACTTCGTGTCTTTGGTGGTCGGCGGACTCGCTGCGCTCTCCGGGCAGCCGAGGCGGCTGCCCCCCCAGTGTCGTGCTAGTAAGTAGAGAAGGCGCTCGACTTCAGTCCCAGCGAACTCCGTTCCACCACGTGATCGAGTGAAGTCCGCAGACGGCGATGATCGTCGTCCTCGATGGCCACGAAGCGGAAGGGCTGCAATACGCTATCGGCCAGCTTCTTCATCGGGCTGAGGACTTCAGCCATGCCGTGTACCGGGCCGGCCTGGGTCTGAAACGCGACTTCCACGAAGTCGCCCTGTCCAAGCGATTGCGCCAGGCGCAGGAGGCCTCCCGTGACGGAGATGGTTTGGAGTTTCGCTTTCGTGCGGCGTCCGTCTTCCAGCCGAATCGCAGCCAGGACTGAGTCTCCTAGCTGGACCCTGGCCGCGCGCCGCGAGGGGTGCGGTTGGGGGAAGTGGGTCATAGGTCTCATTGCACTATGGCACTACACGATAATGGGCAAAAGATTACGTAGGCCCCTTGTCCGGATTCCACACGGGATGCGGGAATTCGGCTGATGAAATTCCTGATAAGCGAACGACTTAGACCATAGTTACTCATTGGTAAATGTCCTACAGGACAATAGGCCCAGCTGCGACGAATTCCGCCTTCGCTAGAACTCTATGATTCGACTATCTTGTTGAGGTTCATTCGGAGGAAGCATGCCTCGGATTCTGCTGGGCGCCTTACTCGGCGCTTTAATGCTCTGCGCTTCTTGTCTTGGCCAGACTTCGCCATCCCAAACGCCAATCCGTGTCGCCATCGTGGGCCTGGTTCACGGGCACGTACATGGATTCCTCAGTCAGTACCAGCACAGTCCTACCATTGAAATCGTTGCCGTCGTTGAACCGGACGCAGGCATGCGTGCCGCAGCCGCCAAGAGATACGGCTTTGCAGAGTCGCAAATGTTCGCCGATCTCGAAGCCATGATCGCGAAAGTGCATCCGCAAGCCGTCTTGCTCTACACCAGCACTTACGATCATCTTCGCGCAGTCGAAGCCTGCGCGCGGCACGGTGTCCACGTCATGATGGAGAAGCCCCTCGCGTTTAGCCTCGAGGACGCGCTCGCCATGCAGAAAGCAGCGCAGAGCGGCAAGATCCACGTTCTGGTGAACTACGAAACGTCGTGGTATCGCAGCAATCATGCAGCGTATGACCTCGTGCACGATGGAAGCCTCGGCGAGATCCGTAAGGTGGTCGTTCATGATGGTCACAAAGGTCCGAAGGAAATCGGAGTCGAACCTGAGTTCCTCTCCTGGTTGACCGATCCGAAACTCAACGGCGGAGGGGCTCTCTTCGATTTCGGATGCTACGGCGCCGATCTGATGACGTGGCTGATGGACGGAGCGCGTCCGGAGACGGTGACAGCCGTGACTCAGACGATCAAGCCGGACATCTACTCACGTGTCGATGACGAGGCTACGATCATCCTGACGTACCCGAAGTCGCAGGCGATCATCCAGGCGTCGTGGAACTGGCCCATCGACCGCAAAGACATGGAGGTGTATGGACAAACGGGGCAGATCATCACCGTGAAGCGTGATGATCTACGGGTACATAAGGCGGGAGGAAACGAGGAACAGGTCGCCGCGAAAGCAATCCCTTCCCCCTACGACGATGAACTCGCGTATCTGCGAGCCGTAATCGTCGATGGCGCGAAGGAAGACTCGCTGTCATCACTGGACACGAATGTGACGGTAACAGAGATTCTCGACGCTGCCCGGCGCTCGGCGAAGGATGGAAAGACGATTCGCCTACCGCGCGCAAGATAGTTCATCGACCGCCGAGGCTACTCTATGTCGGGAGGCACCCTCAATCGAACGAAATGGACTCGCGTCCGGCCCACGAGGAAGATTTGTCCTTCGCCTCTCGAGCTGCCCAGCCAATGGCATCTTTCAGTCCGAGGAGCAGGTCGGTGGCGGTCATCCACTGCTCGTTAGAATCTGTACGCACCCGGTCGCCAGCCAGGCCATGCAGATACACCGCGCCGGCGGTCGCAACCATAGGCTGATCGGGATGTTGCGCGATCATCCCCGCCACCATTCCCGTAAGGATATCTCCGGTGCCACCCGTTGCCATTCCGGGGTTTCCTGTCACGTTGACCCACACCTCCCCATCGGGGTGCACGGTCAGTGTGCGGTGTCCTTTTAGAACGACGATCAATTCGTGCTCCCGTGCGAACTTCCGCGCGACACCGAGCCGGTCCTTCTGAACGTCGGCCGTCGTGCAGTCGCATAGACGCGCCATCTCACCCGGGTGAGGGGTGATCACCAGTGTTCTTCCTTTCCCATTCAAATCTCCGGTGTGATGCTCAAATGCGTTGAGGCCGTCCGCATCGACAACCATAGGGATATTGTGGTGTTTGACAAGGGACCGCACCAGTGTCGCCGTATGCGGATCACGAGAAATCCCAGGTCCGATCGCGACCACCGTCTTTCCCTTGAGCAATTCTTCGATGCTTACCCCTGCGCTCGTGGCGATCGTACCGGCGTCTGTTTCCGGAAGGGCCACAGTCATCAACTCGGGATAAAATCCGGCCACGGTCGGAAGGACCGATTTCGCAGTCGCAACGGTCGACAGCCCGGCACCAATTCGCAGAGCAGCCATCCCCGCCATGGCCGCTGCCCCGGCCTTTCCCAAAGAACCGCCAACTACAAGAATGTGACCATAGCTGCCCTTGTTCGAATCGGAGGAACGCGGGCCCACAAGGTTTCCGAACGCCCGCCCGAGGGAGACATTTAGTCCCAGCGATGAAACAATCGCTTCCCCCGGTGATCCGATGTCGGCGACGCACATGATCCCTTCCGTGAGTTGGCCGAATACATGAGCCGGACGTGGTGCGGTGAACGTAACGATCGCGTTTGCCCGTGCACAAGGCGCTTTCGCGGCGCCCATGTCATCGGCGTCGACACCGGAGGGAATATCCACGGCAACGACGGGCGCTTGGCTTTGGTTGATTAGTGAGATTGCTTCTGCATATAAGCCACTCACGGGCGGCTTGAAACCCGTGCCCAGAATTGCGTCGACGTAGATATCGGCAGCTAACGCCGATTTCACACGCTCGCTTCTCAACTCGTTACTGGAGCGCACTACAATCGCGGGCACAGGAAGTTTTCCGTACATCACTGCCGCGTCGCCCTTCAACTCTGCGGGATCGGTCAACAGGATGACGTCGACTTGGAATTCCCGCTCCGACAGGATACGTGCCACTACCAAGCCATCGCCGCCGTTGTTCCCCTTGCCGCAGAAGACGGCGATCCGTTTCACCCAATGCCTGTGATGGACCACATAGTCCGCAACAGCCCTGCCAGCGTTCTCCATCAGCGTAAGCGACGGCACACCGTACTTTTCGCGGGTCACGCGATCGATCTCGCGCATCTCGGCTGCGGTAACAATTTTCATGAGAGTTCAACTTTCATGAAGAGGCAACCGACTGCTCGAGTTGGCGCAGTTGTGAAGGTTCGCCCATGGCAATCAGGCAATCGTCGGGCTCAATCCGCTCGTCTGGAGCGGGATTGAAACGCATGGCGTCGCGACGCTTGATCGCGAGCACAATGACGCCGCGCTCTTGACGGATGCGCGAAGTTTCCAGCGTTTTTCCCGCGAACACCGAACCGGACCTAATGTGAATCTCGCCAATCTCCAGATCCATCCCAAGGTGTGTTGTCGCGGTGTCGAGGAAGCTCACGACATGCGGCCGTAGTAGCGACTGCGCGATGCGTTGTCCCGCGAAGGAGTATGGCGAAACCACCTGGTCGGCACCGGCGGTGAGCAGATGTTTTTCTGCCGCGTCTTCACTGGCGCGAGCAATGATTTTGAGCTGAGGATTGAGACCGCGCGCGGTTAATACGATGTAAAGGTTGGTAGCATCGGTTGTCGTCGCGGCGATCAACCCGCGCGCTTTTTCGATCTGCGCCTCACGTAGTGTTTGCTCGAGCGTGGCGTCCCCCGCAATCACCAGCCAGTTCTCATGCGCAAAACGCTGACGCTTGGTTTCGGAATTGTCGATAACGACCAGCGGCACCGATTGCCGCGCCAATTCTCGCGCCACCTTGCGACCCACGCGTCCCATGCCGCAGATGATGAAGTGGCTTTCGAGACGTCCGATGTCGCGCTCCATGCGCCGCCTTCCGAAGAAGCTTTGCAGCTCGAATTCTAGCAAAGCCTG